>VMHT01215535.1_pt1 | contig 18559 bp, 16 predicted proteins | sample 4693611 | NCBI WGS metagenome assembly VMHT01 (sample SAMN12280063, study PRJNA550983) | marine metagenome | isolation source: seawater sampled from same location over 5 years 0.02-0.2 micron viral filtrate | place: USA: collected off the coast of southern California halfway between the port... ...
AAGAAATGGTCGATGCCGATTCAAAACTGGCGTCAGGCGATGAGTCGTTTTATTATCGAGTTCGAGGAACGACTCGAAAAGCACATTAACTAATGGCAGTTACACAGAATCTGTTACAGGCTCTAAATAACTACGAATAATACTCATCTTATCGCCAAATTCTCGTCTAACAGCGGCTCATTGTAGAGGTTCAGTGATATTCTGTTATCATAACGAATCTCGGATAATTCTATACAGATTTTCTCGATAAGGTCCTTATCCATGTAAGACTGAGTATTTTGTCTATCAGAAAAGCTGACAGGGCAGTAATCACACTTTCGTTTACACACGTAAGATAGCTCAAGGTTTATAACCTCGACATGTCTCTTGAATAACACTTTTTTATCTATCATTCTTAAGCTACCAAAACTAATATCTCCCATTAGTTGCTTTAAGTTTTTTTCCCATTAAATCCTACCATTTGAAAATAATTCATATCTTTCCTTTATATAGTTTATTCGAGATGTTCTTTGTCTTTCAGTGAAAGAGAATAAAGACGATATTTTTCACAGAATACCGGCCTTAACACGCAAAAGGAATTTCCATTATTCTACCAATTTGAAAGTTACTAATATCAGTAGACCTTAAGGGTTCGTAGCTTGAGAAAGGAGTGAAAAGGACCATTGACCCTAACGCTTTCTCTCAAATAAAAGCAATTCAGAATGAAAACCATCTAAGGTTTTTAATCCAAAGGGCCTGACATTGCTTGAAATGGGTTCATAATTGGGCAACATTTTTTTGTAGTCTTCAGTGTAAATTGGTTCGTTAACGCCAAACCCGTGCTCTTTGATGGTTTGTTTACCCTCGCGTATATTGCGCAGCAGTACCCATTTTGTTTTGACTCTATCTACATGATTTAGATAGTTTTGTACGACTTCTGGCTCCATTTCTTGAAATGATATGAAGTTGACGAATAAGTCGATGGGTTCGTCGAGCGCCTCTATCTGCCACGCGCCAAAGACATTCAGTGGGCGATTACTTTCACCTGCATCCACAGGTGTTTCCTGTTGAAAGTAGCCACCGACATTGTCTCGGCCAAATACGTTCGATAAATAGTAGTCTGCGACGTTGAGCGTTGGCGCGATATCGAAGTCCATGTATTTCACGTTGTTATTCGTTTTCGCCAAGATCTCCCCAAGCGTGCCAAACCCACCGCCAATTTCTACAACGGTACGAAGGTTTTTAAGCGGGGTAAACTGATTTAAAAAAGCGAGTCCAAGCAGGTAGTTCAGCGCTGAGCGGCTGAACTTTTTTCCATCAAATTCGAAATGCTCTAGGGGATTTCCCACTTCACTTTCGGAAAAGTTAAGTAGGCTTTTGTCAGCTTGTGGCGAATGACTGGCAAGTAAAACGCGATAATCAGCTTCTGCTTGCTGCCTACCAATGAACATAGCGTTCAGCGTTTGCTTTTGTTTTTCAGATAGATTGATATGGTCTGCCAGTGCCTGTATTAACGCTTCGCTGGTTTGACCTAAACCATTACCAGGTTGGCCATAGGTGGGAACGAAAAAAGAAAGCGGCAGTGAAGCACGGCGAAAGTTAGCGATGCCTTCGCTGGCTAAATTTTCAAAAATTTTTTCTGAAGCTTTTGCCCAAAATTCTGTGGGTTGGTATAAAGTCGATTGTGCCTTCATATCTTCAAAGGCTTTTGCGCATGTTTTTTCGAAAATATCTCGTTCCATAATTTCCTTCTTTTAACTACTTTTAGGTAATGGTCTGCGTTACGTTACAAGCGACTATTTGCTCTCTGCGTAAAGCAAAGCTCTTAGAGGGAGGGTCCAGTCTGTATTCAGCGGCGCGTATTCTTCTCGAAGCACGTTTTTCTGTATTTTCCCGGTGGGCCCAAGCGGCAGAGAGGAAACAAAGAAGTACTTCAACGGCCTTTGAAATGGTGCAAGCTGACTATTGGCTATTTGTCTTAATGCACGTTCAGCAGTATTATTTGCTACACAAACCGCTACGACGACTTCACCTAAAAAGTCATCTGGAACACCAATTACGCTGACTTCGTCAATAACATCACAGGTGACCAATACGTCTTCAATGTCCTTTGGGTAAATATTAATACCACCCGAAATGATGATATCCTTCTTCCTCGATACGTAACTTAAAAAGCCTTCATCATCCACTTTTCCAACGTCGCCGGTTCGAAAGAAACCGTCTACAAGACTTCGCGAATAAACATCGTCTTTGCCATAGTATCCGTTAAATAAAAGTGGTGATTTGACGACGATTTCGCCAATCTCCCCTTGAACGCAATCGCTTAAGTCATCGCGAAGGATTTTTACCTCGATATCTTCACAAACAGTGCCCACGGTTGCATATTTTTTATCAGCATCTGAAGGGGAGAGGTTCGATACTATAGCAACTTCCGTTGTGCCGTAAATCTCATGAAAGTTGCAGCCCAAATGTTTAAACAAATCGCTTTTCAACTCATTGGAAATGGGCGCTGAAGACGAAACAATGGTGTTAAGAGACTGCAGTCTATTTGAATTCGAAACCAAATCATCTTTAAGCGCTTGTAGGTGAGAAGACACGGCTATCACGAAACTGACTTTGTATTTGTGCACGTCTGCGACCCAGTCTGCGGGTGTAAAGCGTCGCATATAAACGAGCGTTGCGCCCGCCGCCAATGCAACAAAAACGTGTCGTTGTCCTAATGAGTGGAAGAAAGGCGATGCACACAAAACAACATCGTCTGCCGTTAACCCGTAAAGCTGTATCGTCTGCTGTGCGCGTGCGAGTTTTGTGGCTTGATCCACCATGATGGGTTTCGGGTCACCCGTAGATCCAGATGAAAACGTGATTAAAAAATCATCGATATCAGTGTTGCCCATGTCGACACAGGCGTCTGTGGTAGTTAAGCGCACAGTGTCAACTTCATTGCTCGTCAACAGCACTTTTGCATCTATCGTACGGCAAGTTTTGACGAACTTTTCATCGCAAAAAACAGCATTCGCGTCGGCAGCGTTTACCACGGTTTTCAGCTGTTCGCGCGTTAGCTGGCAGTTGACCGGTATGAGGGTACTGTTGGTCTTGGCAAGGCAAAGAGCCCACGCGATAAGGTACGGGGCACTCTCTGACATCACCACCATACGAATGGGGTGTGAAATATCGGTTTGTAGGAGTAATGATTCACATTTTAAAGTCAGTTCAAAAAGCTCGTGATAGGTGTAACTTCGTTCATCAAAATAAAGCGCTACCTTATCTGGTTGGAGGTTTTTAATTGCCTGAATATGTGAATATAACGCCCTCATTAGCTGTCACCTCGTTTCGCATAGACTAACCTCGCTAATGGCCCGACAGTGCGAATAGACTCATCTGAAAGCTCATCGATAGAAAACTTGATTTCAAACTCACTTTCTAACGTGATAACGAGGTTTAATATAGAGAAAGAATCTAAAATGCCGCTCGCTGCGAACTCAGTGGCAGCGTCAATTGATGGCGCAGCCTCGCTCGTGTTCTCTTCTATGTATTCAACAATAAACTGGGTAATGTGACTTTGTGACATGTGCGTTCCTTAATCAATGACGTCCCAGTGAAGGCGGTCGCCAACTGTGAGCTTTGTCTTTGCTCTTCTTCCTAAAATTTGATTTTTGAACTTAGGGTCAAGGCCAAAGCCGGGTCGCACTGATTTGATGTTGTTTTCTGTAAACACCTCACCTTTTTCCATGTCGCCGGAGACGTAGAGAGAGCGTTTACCGTTTTTGTTTTTGAGTGCTTCAGGGGTCAAATCGTAGTTAACGGTTCCGATAGCTTTCTCTGCGGCTCTTATTTCACTGATCATTTGTTGAAACTCAGAAATAGTCAACGAAAAGAAACTGTCTACGGTTTCTTCTGAATTGTCGAGTTTGATGTGTTTTTCGATAACACACGCCCCTAACGCAACGCCAGCAATGCTTACACCAATGCCTACTGTATGATCAGAAAGTCCAGCCAGGCAATTAAAGGTGTCCTTTAAATTAGGTATGGTTTTTAAATTCACTTCCTCTGGAGGGGTAGGGTAAGCGGTTGTACACTTGAGTAAAACAATATCGTTACAACCGTGCAGTCTTAAATGGCTTACCGCGTTGGCGACCTCACTTAAATTGGCCAGCCCAGTCGAGACAATGACGGGCTTACCGGTTTTCGCAACCTTTTCGAGAAGGGCAAGATCGACGATTTCAGGCGATGCAATTTTATAAACCTTACAGGGGTACTGCTCAAGTTCATCGACTGAACTTTCATCGAAAACTGAACCGAATAATTCCACACCCAATTTTTGCGCTTCTTCAAACAGCGTGGGAAGCCATTCCCACGGCGTATGGGCGTACTCATAAAGTTCGTACAACGAATTGTACTTCTCCCACGCATTGGCACGAGGAATAAGAAAGTCCTCTTTTGACGACTTAAGCGTTATTGTATCCGGCCGGTAAACTTGAATTTTTATCGCGTCGGCGCCAGCGCTGTGCGCTGCTTTTAATAGTTCGATGGCGTTGTTAATATCGCCACCATGATTTCCTGAGAGTTCAGCGATGATATAGGCCTGTTGCCCTTCACCAATGTGTCTGTCTCCAATAGCTATATGTTGCATGTTATCGTTCTGCCTCTAGTGATACCCATTGCTTGCTCTCATTAGCCTTACTTGCTGCATCTAATACTGTCAGCCCTTCGTGGGCATGTGCCCAGCCAAAAACATAGGGTGATGAAAATGATTTAGTTTCTTTGAATTGCGTTAAACAATCAGCAAGGTCATTGTACAAGTTGGCAAATGCTTCGATAAAGCCAGAAGGGTGCCCCGGTTTAAACCGCTCTCTAATCTCTTCTTTGTGCTCGCAATTTCCTCTGTCGACAATGACGCGACGGCTATCAGAGTGCGCAATATGAAGGTGTTCGGGATCTTCCTGTACCCAGGTTGCACTTGCTTTGTCACCGTACAAGGTAAACTTTAAACCATTGCGATGCCCCAGCGCCGTCTTACTTACCCAAAAGTCTGCTTTTAGCCCTTCTTTATATTCCACCCAAAAATGGGCGTCATCGACGATGTTGTCAAAGATAGAGAAGTTATTGAAATCGCCCAAAACTGAAGCGGGGGTTTGCCCGGTAAGAAAGCCGCAAAGGTGATGGACGTGGACACCGAGATCGAGTAAAAGCGTTGGGATTTCACCATCTTGCAGACGCCAAGGCTGTGGATGCATTTTTTCAGGTGGTTGAATAAAGCCATCCGACGGCATTTCGATGCGCATTTTTATTAGCTTTCCAAGATCACCATCGTCGATCATTTTCTTCAGCACTCGAACCATGGGATAACCACTGTAATTAAACGTGACCCCTAAGAAGCCACCGTGTTTCTCTAAAGCCTGTTTTATTTTTAGTGACTGAGACAGGCTGGCAGCCATGGCTTTTTCGCAAATTACCGGGATATTATTCTCAAGCAGGCGGCAAACGATATCCACATGGTCTGGTGTAGGCGTCAGTACGCACATGGCATCGACTTCGCGTTTTTTTTCATCGATGTAGCGTTGCCAGTCACTGTAACACGCGTTTTGTTCTAATCCCCAAACACCTCCTGTTTCTACGGAACGGTTGAGATCTCGGCTGAAACAACCCGATGTAACCTGCCAGCGATTATCGAGTTGGCTGGCGCACCAGTGTGTGTAGCCCACCGCTGAACGGTGTGCGCCGCCAATAAAACCTAGTTTCAACGGTTTGTAATTCATACTTTTCGTTGTCATGACGATTGAACCTCTTTCGTGCAAGGCACTTTCATTACGCGCTGAAATTCATCACTGTTCGCGTGGGGGAATAAGCTTTGACAAACACTATCATAAGCATGCGTCGCGGGTATTTCTTCAAACCCAAGATACTTGTTGAGCAATTGTACAAATTTATTGTCTTTGTGAATGACTGCAATCCACGGGGTGTTGGGAAAGTTTTCTTCACAGTGTTTTAACTGCCACTGCAGTGCGACCAACGCACTTTGGAAGTTGGTTTCTTTTTCTACGACAAACCACCCCCCAATAAGAAACGTTTTGTCGTCAACCACTACGCTCTCATGCCAGATGTAAAGCTGTGGTACTTTGTTTTCGTAAAGTAAATACGAGTGGCGCTTCGTGTTAAACCACCATGTATAGTGGTCAAGCTTTGAAATTTCGCTGTGGTCAATCATGCGAATTTGATTTTTGGGGTGGTTTCTCGCCGCCAAATAGCGGTTGATGTGAGTGTCGTCAATCGTTTCGAGTTCATACCCATTGCACAATGGAATAAAGATTTTACTTATGACGTTGGTGGTAGTTTTGTCAATCTTATTATTATAAATAGCATTGTAAATTCTTTCACAGCCTAACGTATCGACGTTCACCACGGCAGTGTCGCCAAGCGCTTTAACTCTTTTATGCTGTTGGAGAAATACGCGTAAGCAGGCGGCTAATTTTGGCAGCACCCCTTCATCAAAGCTCGACATATGAAAATAGTGACCAATATCCTCAAGATCGGGTATGTCTGAGTTTTGGTTGACTGCTATAGAAAAGGACAACATGGGTATGTTGAGTGCGCGAAGTTGATAAAGAATGCCGCCGGCGGCACCTATGTATAGATCTATGTTCTTTAGTTGTGAGAAAAGCTCGGTTTTCCCTTGAAGCACTTCTACATTGGTGCACGACTGAAGTTTCGCAATCGATATATTGTCGTGGGGCCCTACTACCAGCATGAGTATTACGTTGCTCGGCAGCATTGCAGCTAAAGTCATGACCTGAGCGGTGTTTAGAAAGTTATGACCGACCATGATACGACTATGTTGCTGTGAGGAAGGTGTGAGTTCGGCTCGCGCAGGAGCTTGTCCTGGTAAAGCAGGCACTAACGCATAAGACGGCCCTAACAAATGGACGGCATCTGGGTTGGTGAGTCCTTCGTAAGCCGAAGCGGTATTGCTACCCCGCCATTTAAAATCAATTAAAACATCGCAGTAATGCCTGCGTTTCACATCATCGAAAACCACAAGCTTTGTCAAATGCGGTGCTACTTGCTTCTCCCACGCTTCATCTATGCTGTAGTGATCAACGATAAGTGTCGCGATGTTTTCCGATTGAATAAGACTAATGACTTCATCAGCCGCTCTCGTTGTAACGATACACTGAAAATCGTCTAAGAAAGAAGCAATGTCTTGTGAGTACCAGTCAACCGCGAATAAGCAGTCAATGTTTTTATCAGCCAGAAAGCGCGCTAGATCTCTGCATCGCACAAGATGGCCTAGCCCTTTTTCTGGTAACGTTGAAACGACAAAAAGACATCGCATATCAAGCCGTTCCTTTGATGCTGTTATTGGCTCTAAACATTGCTTCTGCTCTAGCCCAGTCGTCTAACGTATCGATGTCTTGCACCAAATGTTGCGGCAAGACAATAGGCAAACTGTGATTTTCAAACATATTGAGGCCCTTTAAGAAGGCATCAGCTTTACCCCAATAAAACTGCCCTGCATCGAAAAACGCCTCTTCCAAATCTTGAGAGCGAGTATTGAAATACTCCGGGTTAAACATTTTGACGCCTTGGTTTGTTGTTTTCCTAAACGCTCGTTGAATTGGCGACGGGAAAGGGCAAATACCAAACGCATACTCTTTCTGAGGTTGTTCGATAAGTTGTTGATATGCAGCAGTAAGGACATGTGAAGACACAAAAGGCGCGGTGGCGTAAAGCGTACATACATAGTCCAGACTGCCCCAATTTGATTGAGCCCAAGTGATAGCGTGTTGAATTACTGGCAAGGTGGCGCAGTGATCATCTGACAAAGCAGCGGGCCGCATAAAAGGCGTTTGTGCGCCCATAGACCGTGCTACTTCTGCAATTTGGTCATCATCGGTGGAAACCAGCACGTGTTCAAACAAATGACTTTCTAACGCCGCTTTTATAGAATACCCAATGATAGGGGTGCCGCAAAAAGCTCTGATATTCTTTTGGGGTATACGTTTGCTGCCACCACGCGCCGGTATAATACAAATGTTAATAGGGTCACCTCAACGAGTTAGTTTCAATCTCTTCTAGCTGGAGTTTTTGCATAAAATGTCAGTTTTCGTTTCTTATCATACCGCTATATTGAAACACTTGATTCTATATCGGTATGTTCTCGCAAAACTTAACAGACGAACAAAATTGGAAGAATAAAAATGTACAATAATATATACACTTACACGCCGCTAAGCACCTCTTTTACGGTGTGAATGATGAATTGTACTTCGTTATCAGTGAGTGATGGAAACAAGGGCAGCGTAATCACTTGGCGATAATAGTCTTCTGCCTGTGGAAAGTCGCCTTTTTTGAATCCTAGGTCGGTATAAAAGGGTTGAAGATGGATCGGAATATAATGAACATGTGCAAAAACACCACGCGCGCGTAAATTCTCTATAACCTGTCGATGCGTACTTTCAGTCAGGCGTGTCGCTAATATGCAAAATAAGTGGTAACTGCTATAGCGATATTCGCTGACAGCAAGTGGTTGAATGAAATCTTCGTTTGCAAACCCCGCAGCGTATTGCTTTGCTATTGCATTTCGACGGGCAACATAGTCGTCTAATTTTTTTAACTGGCTAAGGCCAAGTGCTGCCTCGACATCATTCATGCGGTAGTTGTAACCCAGCGTTACTTGTTGGTAATACCAAGGGCCATGCGGCGACTCAGTCATTTTATCCGGATCAGATGTCACGCCGTGACTACGCGCCAAACGCATCTTTTCAGCGAATGCTTCACTGTTAGTAAGCGCCGCTCCCCCTTCAATGGTGGTGACTATTTTAACGGGATGAAAACTGAATACACAGATGTCCGAATAGGCACAGCAACCAACGGGTTTGTCTCTATAGGACGCGCCTACAGCGTGAGACGCATCTTCAATGACATAAAAATTATATTGCTTGGCTAACCTTGATATGGCTTCCATATCACAGGACTGACCTGCAAAATGAACAGGAATAAGCGCCTTAGGTAAACAGCGTTGTTTTTTAGCAAGAGATAGTTTTTCTTCCAGCTTTTTAGTGCACATGTTGCCAGTAGAGGGATCGATATCTACGAAATCTATGCTAGCACCGCAGTAAATTACGCAGTTAGCAGAAGCAACAAAGGAGTTAGGTGATGTCCATATTGTGTCGCCTTTTTTAATATCTAAGGCTAAACATGCTAAATGGAGGGCAGATGTGGCGCTGTTGACAGCCACCGCATGAGCGGCATGCGTGTAGTCAGTCAGTGCTTTTTCAAATCGCGGAACCGCAGGCCCTTGAGTCAACCAATCCGACTTCAATGTGGAGACTACCGCTTCTATGTCACTTTCATCTATGTGCTGTTTACCGTAAGGGATCATTTAATACCTTCGTTGTTGAATGAGGCTATCTCGTCTATATTTAAAAAATGGCTATTAGTATCTGAGACGTATTCAAAACCTGATTCTACATGCGTGCCGCTTTCATTGAGCGCATTTTTCGTGAAATCGTTGCTTCGGTGGAAAAATTTAATCGCGGGCGCAATGACGTAGTGATCTTCATATTCGAAGGTATGAAACGCCATGTCACCAGGGCACATCATTTCGTGGAGCTTTTCACCCGGCCTAATGCCCACGATTTTTATAGGCACACCTGGTGCCATAGCTTCGGCCAAATCGGTGATTCTAATTGATGGTATTTTAGGGACGAATATTTCGCCGCCAAGCATCCGCTCGAAATTCTTTAAAACAAAGTCTACGCCCTGTTGAAGGGTTATCCAAAAGCGGGTCATATCTGCATGTGTAACAGGAATATGGTCTGTACCTTCTGCAATGAGCTTTTTGAAAAAAGGAACAACCGAGCCACGAGAGCCTACTACATTTCCATATCTCACTACCGAAAATCGAGGCTTTCTTGAGCCCACCATATTATTAGCCGCTACAAATAGTTTGTCGGAGGCAAGTTTAGTAGCGCCGTATAGGTTTACGGGGTTAGCCGCTTTATCTGTCGACAAGGCAATAACTTTACTTACCGAGTTGTCAATAGCTGCGTTGATAACATTCTCGGCACCATCGATATTAGTTCGGATACATTCAGTGGGATTATATTCAGCAGCAGGGACTTGTTTCATAGCGGCTGCATGAATAACGTAGTCCACGCCCTGCATTGCTCGGGTAAGGCGGTCTTTGTCTCGCACATCGCCGATAAAAAAACGCATGCAAGGCGCATTGAATTTTTGCTGCATTTCAAATTGCTTCAATTCATCGCGAGAATAAATGATTAAGCGCTTTGGTTTATAGCGTGATAACAATGTTTCAGTGTACTTATGACCAAATGACCCAGTACCACCCGTTATCAAAATAGATTTGCCGTCGAACATGCTCCGCTCGCTTTTTAATGGTTGTAAATTAAATATACCATGTGTCGGCAGTATTGCCATAAACCATTAGTTTTTAAAGAGTCTCTGGTGTTAACGCTGACCAATATTAGCTCTTGATATTTGATGTTTTTCAATGAGTATATTAAACGATACGTCCGATACAAACGCTCACTCGCCTTTTGGTTGCCTATTTACTATACTGTTACAAAAGTAATTTGAGAGGATGTTGGTAATGATCAAAGTTGGTTCTGATTCTGGTAGTTTGCCACTTGGCCAGGTTCAAGAAAAGCAGAATAATCTTTTTGAGAAGTTGGCATCAGGGAAAAAAGTAAACAATGCGATGGATGATGCAGCAGCCCAGCAAATCATCGACCGATTAACTTCAGAAGTCGAAGGTAACCGCCAATCATTAAACAACGTTTACGACGGTATTTCGGTGGCGCAGGTTGCAGAGGGCGGCTTAGGCAGCATCAATGACGATGTCAACCGCATTCGTGAACTTACCTTACAGTCTGGTAATGGTGTTTTGAGCAGTGGCGATCGCCGTGCTATCCAATCTGAAATTACGCAATTACAAGAGAATATCTCCCAAACCATTGAGCAAACGAATTTTGCCGGCAAGCCGTTATTATCTGAAAATGGTTCACTCGAATTCCAATCAGGCTCAAGCGCGGGACAATCAATAAGTGTAAACACGCAAGATGTTGCTGCACAGTTGAATGATATTTTATCTATCGACGTTACGTCAGGCACTAGCATTGATGACGCCTTAAACGCGGCAGACTCTGCCATTGAAATACTAGGTAGTGCCAGGGGCGATTTAGGCGCTACGCAAAATCGTTTCGAAAGTGCAGCGCGTTCACTCACGCAAGCTAACGTAAATACCGCAGAAGCACGAAGCCGTATTCAAGATTTAGACTACGCCCAAGCGGTATCACAACAGGCATCAAATGATGTTTTAGGCCAAGCATCACTCACCGTTCAAGCGCAAGCGAATCAGCAACAAAGCCAAGTACTTTCATTATTGAGTTAGGCTATTTTCTACAGGTTTGGTTAAATTTAATCGAAAGAAGCAGGGTAACCTGCTTTTTTTATTGATATATTTCCCAAAACAGCGGTTGCGCTCCGATCTTTTGTCGTTACAATTTAGAAACGCGCTAAACTGGACATAATAACAAAGCGTTCTCGGGGAATTGATGAAGAACATTTTGCTGATTAGTGATAATCAGGAACTTATTCAAAACTTGGAAACTATCGTTACCTTCATGGGAGAATCGTGTCAGTCACGAGGCTTCAGTGAATGCGAGGGATACCTCCATGAAAGTGGCGCTGATGCCGTGCTTATCGAGCACCGTTCGTCCACTGTTGTAAGTAATCTGGTAGAGAAGTTTCCACACATACCATTTGTTGCATTGGTTGAAAGTAATACGCAAGCGTCAGCCAGCTGCAATCTAGTTAGTGTTATTGCTACACCGTTAACCTACCCTGTATTAACGCAGGCTATACATCGTTGCCAAGAATACTCAAGGCGCAAACCCGGTTTATCTCGTGCTACAGGCACAAAAACTCGATTGTTTAGAAGCCTTATTGGTAAGAGTGAGCAAATTCAAATTGTTAGGCGTTTGGTAGAGCAAGTAGCGCCGACCGACGCCACCGTATTGATATTAGGTGAGTCCGGTACGGGTAAAGAGGTAGTAGCGCGTAACGTTCACTTTTTATCTGAACGTAAAGACGGGCCATTTATTCCGGTAAACTGCGGTGCCATTCCTGGCGAACTGCTGGAAAGCGAGCTGTTTGGTCACGAAAAAGGCGCGTTTACTGGCGCAATCAGCGCGCGTAAAGGCCGTTTTGAGTTAGCGGAAGGCGGTACGTTGTTTCTGGATGAAATCGGTGATATGCCGCTTCAGATGCAGGTTAAATTATTGCGCGTGTTACAAGAGCGTACCTTCGAGCGCGTAGGCGGCAACAAGCCCCTTCAGTGTAACGTACGCATCATCGCCGCGACGCACCGCAATTTGGAAACCATGATCAGTGAAGACAAGTTCCGTGAGGACTTGTATTACCGACTCAACGTGTTCCCAATTGATAGCCCTGCACTTAGACAAAGAAAAGACGATATCCCCTTACTGCTCCAAGAGCTAAATAGTCGTATCCAAGGTGATGGGGTGGAAGGTGTGCGCTTTACCGAGCAAGCGATCGCCTCGTTAATGGAGCACGAATGGGCGGGCAACGTTCGTGAGCTGTCTAACTTGGTTGAACGCTTAACTATTCTTTATCCTGGTCAAATCGTTGATATCGCCGATTTACCTGAGAAATATCAATACGGTGATGTACAGGCTTACGAGCCTGATTATCCAGAAGAAATTCTTGAGCGTGAAGCATTCAATGCACTCTTTGCTGAAGCGGCCGCGCAAGAGCCAGAAGAAGACCTTAACGAGCAAAGCCATGAGGGTCTGAACGGAATGGTTTCTTCATCTTTACCTGAAGAAGGGGTTAATCTCAAAGAGTACCTTTCCGAGTTGGAAGTAAACCTCATTAGACAGGCGTTAGACAATCAAGATTGGGTGGTGGCTCGAGCTGCCGACAAACTTGGTATGCGCAGAACAACGCTTGTCGAGAAAATGCGGAAGTACGATATTCAACGTACTGAAGAAGCGTAATGTCAGGTAATTGACGTTGCGCTTTCCTCTATAATTTCATCCTATCTAACTGAAAAATAAGCCAATGATGAATTGGCACATCTTCTGCTTTATCTAAGTCATAGTTTAACAGCGTCTGCAATTTGACGAGGGCAATATGGCTTTTGACAGCACACCACAATCAACTGAGTACTCAACATCAAGCTATGCGTTAGATAGTATTGATAATGCGATATCTCGTGATGAATACGACCCCTCAAGCAGTGACGATATTTCGTCTTTACGGTTGCAGGCGAGTCGGCTTGAGCACTTACTTCAGGTAATGCCTGCTGGCGTTATCGTTATAGACGGTAAAGGGATCGTGCGCCAAGCCAATGAACAAGCGAAAGCACTGTTAGGTGAACCGCTGGAAGAGGAAGTGTGGCGAAGTATTATCACGCGCTCATTCAAGCCTCGCGCTGATGACGGCCATGAAGTCTCACTTGTTGACGGTCGCCGAGTGAAGCTTTCTATCACGCCATTAGAAAATGAGCCTGGGCAATTAATTGTTATTACCGACTTAACCGAAACGCGGCAGCTGCAAGCACGCGTGAGTCATATGCAGCGCCTGTCTTCTCTTGGAAAAATGGTGGCATCCCTTGCTCACCAAATTCGTACGCCTCTTTCTGCGGCCATGCTCTATGCGTCTAATTTAATGCGCAAAGGCTTGGGACAAGAAGCACAAACTCAATTTGCAAACAAGCTAACTGACAGGCTTAAAGAGCTAGAGAGTCAGGTTAACGACATGCTGCTTTTCGCTAAGTCAGGGGAAGAACAAGTGGTCAGCCAAATTAGCTTGGGAGAGTTGTTTACTTCAATTGAAGGCAGTGCCCAAACCATGACGGCTCAAGCACAGCAAACGCTAACTTTTAGCGGCTTCGATAAAAACGTATCTATTACCGGTAATCTTACAGCGCTTCAAGGCGCGTTATTAAACCTTGTTCACAACGCGAGCCAAGTTACTCCGAAAGGGGAGTGCGTGCACGTAGAAACTGCAGTGTCTGATGAACGTTTGCATGTGGCTATTATAGATAAAGGTCCTGGCGTACCGGATAAACTCAAAAACAAAATTTTTGAACCGTTTTTCACAACTAAAACTCATGGCACGGGCCTTGGTCTTGCGGTGGTTAAATCCGTCGTACACGCCCACAACGGTTTGCTTAGCGTATCAAATATGCCAGAAGGTGGGGCGTGCTTTAGTGTGTCTTTGCCGTGTGTGGTGAACGCTCAATCTTCACAAACATTGACTCATGTTGCGTAGGTCATAGGAGAGAATAATGTCTAAAACTACCATTTTAATTGTTGAAGATGACGCCGGTTTACGCGAAGCACTCCTAGACACCCTTCTGTTAGGTAACTATGAGGTTGTTGCTGCTGACTGCGCTGAAGAAGCGTTAATGGTGCTATCTTCGCGCTCCGTCGATTTAGTGGTAAGCGATATTCAAATGGGCGAAATGAGCGGCTTAACGCTACTTAAAAGTATCAAAACTAAGTACCCCAATATGCCGGTGCTATTGATGACAGCCTATGCCACTATTGATGATGCCGTGCAGGCAATGCGCGATGGCGCAACAGATTATCTATCCAAACCGTTTGCCCCAGAAGTACTGCTTAATTTAGTGGGACGCTACGCGCCGGCTCAAAAAATAGAGTCACGCACGCCTATTGTTGCTGACCCTTCAAGCTTGAAGTTACTTGAGCTTTCTCGCAAAGTCGCGAAGTCGGACGCCACTGTGATGGTAATGGGACCAAGCGGTTCTGGTAAAGAAGTGCTGTCTCGCTATATTCACGATCAGTCGCCGCGAAGTGATGCGCCATTTGTCGCCATCAACTGTGCAGCCATACCAGAGAACATGCTAGAAGCGACCTTGTTTGGTTACGAAAAAGGTGCGTTCACCGGCGCAATCCAAGCGTGCCCGGGTAAATTTGAACAAGCCCAAGACGGTACGCTGTTACTTGATGAAATAACCGAGATGGATTTGGCGCTTCAAGCTAAACTGCTACGCGTGTTACAAGAGCGCGAAGTAGAGCGTCTTGGCGGACGTAAAACCGTTAAGCTCAACGTCCGTGTAATTGCTACAAGTAACCGAGATTTGAGAAAAGCAGTGGATGCGGGAGAGTTCAGAGAAGATTTGTACTACCGCTTAAATGTATTCCCTATTGAGTGGCGCCCGCTATCGGAACGTCCGGGTGATATTGTCCCTCTCGCAGAGCATCTAGTTCAGCGTCACGCTAGTTCTCAAGGGCTGGGTACTATCAGGTTAAGCGCAGCAGCACGCAATAAGCTGTCACAATACAGCTGGCCAGGGAACGTTCGCGAACTAGAAAACGTGGTTCAACGGGCGCTTATTTTATGTGAACACAATGAAATCGACGCCAGCGATTTAATGATTGACGAAGACATGACGGCACCTGTTGAAACACTGCAAGAGCATGTTGAAGAAAATAGGTTAGGGTCTGAGCTTCGTTACCAAGAACACCAAATTATCCTCGATACATTGGTGTCGTGTAACGGCAAGCGTAAAGATGTGGCAGAAAAGCTCGGCATTAGTCCAAGAACCCTTCGTTACAAATTAGCGCGCATGCGCGAAGACGGTATTGAAGTGCCCGCATAAGGTCGCTTTCTACACTTTCGGTTTCCTCGTCCTTATCCGTCGCCTCTGTAGTAAAGAAGGCGGCGGTTTTTTGTTGCTCACACTAAGTCAAACGCCATAAATTTGGCTAACCCTCTCTCTTTTGATGTATCCTGTTGATATATATAGTTTTTTAAAGTTGGCAAGCCCTTTGCTAAATCCCCTCTATACATAAGTTATACGCCGATGTTCAGGCGGTCTCGAAAAAGCACTAGGAGTGGTTATGGACGTTAAAGCCAATAGTTTGTATCAAGAAATGCAGAACATGATTGGGCAAACTCGTCTTCAAGTTAATGAGCCTCAACAGCAGCCGCTTAGTGAAGTTAATAGCTCGGCCAGTGATTTCTCGACCATGCTTAAGAATGCGGTAGATGGTGTAAACGGCATGCAGCTTGAGTCAAAAGATGCACAGCAACGTTTTGAAATGGGCGACCCAAGTTTAAGTTTAGCGCAAGTTATGCTGACGAAAGAAAAAGCGGGCATTGCTTTTGAAGCCACTGTTCAAGTGCGTAACAAAGTACTCGAAGCCTATAAAACAATAATGAATATGCCGGTATAGGTGGAGTAGGTTATGGCTGAAGCTACAGGTACAAACCTTACGGTTCCTGATCAGAATCAAGCAGTGGACAATGAGCCAGAAAACAAATCTGGTTTTATGGACACCTTAGGCAGCGCTGACATGATGCGCCAAATGGCCCTTGTGGTCGTTTTGGTAATCTGCGTCGCCATCGCTATTTTTATTCTTATTTGGTCGCAAGAACCTGATTACCGCCCCCTTGCGAAAATGGAAACCCAAGAGCTTATTGAAACCCTCGATTATATGGATGCGAACCAAATCGACTATAAGCTTGAAGGCAATATTGTTTACGTAAGAAGTGACGAATTCCAAAACATCCGTTTAGGCATGACCCGCCAAGGGCTAACAAAGGCCTCTGATGCCGGTACCGATATCATTATGCAGGATATGGGTTTTGGTGTAAGCCAGCGTGTTGAGATGGAACGTTTAAAACACGCCCGCGAGCAACAAATCGCGGCTACCATCGAAGATATCGCAAGTATTCAAAAAGCCCGTGTCTTGCTAGCTATGCCTAAAGAGAACGTATTTGCGCGAAGAGAGAAGAAAGCGTCGGCAACCGTTGTACTAACGGCTAAGCGCGGTGCCGTTATTGCAGGTGAAGAGGTTGATGCTGTTGTCGATATCGTTGCGTCTGCAGTGCAAAACATGGAGCCGTCTAAGGTAACCGTAACAGACAGCAATGGTCGTCTGCTTAACTCAGGCTCTCAAGATTCTATGAGTGCTCGTGCCAGAAAAGAATACGAGATTGAGCGCCAGCGTGAGCAAGAGTACTTAGAAAAAATTGACGCGATATTGATTCCTGTATTGGGCATAGGTAACTACACAGCACAAGCTGACGTTACCATGGACTTTACAGCTATGGAACAAACACAGCGTAGCTACAATCCTGATTTACCTGCGGTTCGCAGTGAAATGATAATGGAAGAAAACAGCGTAGGTGGCGGTGTTGGCGGTATTCCTGGTGCACTGTCTAATCAGCCTCCGTTAGATTCTAATATTCCAGAAAATGCTGTGGGCGGCAGTCAACAAACTATGCCGGGGCGCACAGCGAAAGAATCAACACGCAACTACGAACTTGATACCACTATCAGTCATACCAAGAAACAGACCGGGGTTATTCGCAGATTAAGTGTATCTGTGGCGGTGGACTATACCCAAGTTGCGGGTGAAGACGGTGCGATGACGCCAACACCGCGTAAACAAGAAGAGATTCTCAACATACGTAGGCTTTTACAGGGCGGCATTGGCTTTGACGTTACCCGTGGTGATTCGTTAGAAGTTGTAAGCGTGCCCTTTACTCGGATGGACGCAGGGGAAATTGAAGACGCGCCTATTTGGGAGCAGCCCGGATTTCTACCAATTCTTAAGCTAGTTGTTGGTGGCTTGGTTATAATAGTGCTTATCATCTTCGTGATTCGTCCTATGCTACGTCGTCTTATTAATCCTGATGAGTCGAACGACGCCGATGAATTTGATGCAGACGAAGGCTTAGATTTAGGCGACGACACCATTAGCATGTTAACGTCTGACTTTGACGAAGGACAGGTAGGTTTTGCGCCAGATGGTTCACTCATGCTGCCTGACCTGCACAAAGATGAAGATGTACTTAAAGCCGTACGTGCCCTTGTGGCCAATGAACCTGAGTTATCAGCCCAAGTAGTGAAGGGCTGGTTAATGCAAGACGAGTAGTGAGATAAGATTATGGCTGAAGAACTTGCCAATGTTGACGAGCCGTCATACGACGTCAGTAAATTAGAAGGCGTAGAAAAAGCGGCCATCTTGCTGCTGAGTCTTTCTGAAGAAGACGCCGCCCAGATATTGAAACACTTAGAGCCCAAGCAAGTACAAAAGCTCGGTACTGAAATGGCAAAAGTGGACGATATGACGCAAACCAAAATTACGGCGGTTCATAAGCACTTTATCGAAGAAATTCAGAATTACAGTACCATTGGCTTCCAAAGCCAAGACTTTGTTAAACGTGCGCTCACAGCCGCGTTAGGTGAAGATAAGGCCGCAAACCTAATTGATCAAATCCTGATGGGAAGCGGAGCAAAAGGCCTAGACTCATTGAAGTGGATGGATTCTAAGCAAGTAGCCAGCATTATTCGCAATGAGCACCCGCAGATTCAAACTATCGTATTGTCTGATTTAGAGCCTGAACAAAGTGCTGAAATATTGGCGCAGTTCCCTGAAAAAGTGCGACTCGACTTGCTAATGCGTATAGCAAATCTAGAGGAAGTTCAGCCGGCTGCACTACAAGAGCTGAACGAAATCATGGAGAAACAGTTTGCAGGTCAAGCGGGTACACAAGC
>VMHT01050185.1_pt1 | contig 18558 bp, 11 predicted proteins | sample 4693611 | NCBI WGS metagenome assembly VMHT01 (sample SAMN12280063, study PRJNA550983) | marine metagenome | isolation source: seawater sampled from same location over 5 years 0.02-0.2 micron viral filtrate | place: USA: collected off the coast of southern California halfway between the port... ...
AACACCACCGCAAGCAACAACACTGCCGTGGGCTATCAGGCTGGGTATAGTAATACTACGGGTGCTTATTTAACTGCCACTGGTTATTTCGCCCTAAAGAACAGCACGGCTGACGGTAACACAGCGATGGGGTATAACGCTGCGGGTGCAACAACCAGTGGAGCGTATAACACGGCTCAAGGTTTTAGTGCCTTATCAGGAAATAGCACAGGTGGCTACAACGTAGCACTTGGTGGATATGCTCTTACCTCTAACACCACCGCAAACAACAACACCGCTGTGGGGTATCAGGCGGGGTATAGTAACACTACGGGCAGTAACTCAACTTTCATTGGAAATAACTCTGGTCAAAGCAATACCACAGGTCGAAATACTTTTGTTGGCAGTAGCACAGGTTATGCTAATACTACAGGAGCTGCAAATGTTGCTATTGGCGGTGATACAGCACCAACATATTCAACTTTGCGGTTTAATACGACAGGTAATTACAATACGGCTGTTGGTATTTCTGCGCTTGCTTTTAACACCACCGCAAGCAGCAGCGTTGCCGTTGGGTATCAGGCTGGTTATGCTGCTTCAACGGAAGGCAGTAGCGTTTATGTTGGCTATCAAGCTGGGTTTGCCGCAAATGGTTTGTTCAACACTTTTATCGGAACTGAAAGCGGTCACGATGTTAGCTCTGGCGTAGTCAATACATTTGTTGGATATGACAGTGGTTCGGCAGTAACAACAGGCTCTAAGAATGTCATCATAGGCAACTACAACGGCAACGAAGGCGGCTTGGACATCCGCACCTCTGACAACAACATCGTGCTGTCGGATGGGGATGGTAATCCTAGAACTCAAATACCTAGCAGTGGAAATCTTTGGCACGGAAGAGCAACAACATCTGTCTGGACAGAAGGATTTGGCGTTGAAAGCGTCGGTTCTAGCAGTGCAGGGACATACTTAGTTACGGCTCACAACACGTCAGCTCCAAGTGGCAGACCATATCATTATTTCTTTTACAATAACAGTGTAATTGGCGGCATTTATCAAAGCGGAACAGCAGCAGTTTCTTACGCAACGACCTCCGATTACCGCCTGAAGGAAAACGTAGTTGACCTCACTGGTGCAACGGAACGCCTGAAACAAATACCAGTTCATCGATTTAACTTTATTAACGATCCAGATGATACTGTTGACGGCTTCCTAGCGCACGAAGTTCAGGCAGTTGTACCAGAGGCAATTACAGGCACACACAACGAGGTCGATGATGAGGGCAACCCTGTTTACCAAGGCATTGATCAAAGCAAGCTAGTGCCACTTTTAGTTGCTACAATCAAAGAGCTAGAGGCACGGATCACTGCCCTAGAAAACGCTTAACCCGTAAAAGTCAGAAAAGGAGAAAGACATGACTGATACACCAACTGCGGATGAAATCGCACAACACTACACAGCAATGGGTCACTCTGTTGATCTAATCAATGACATCGTTGCTGGAAACCAAGATGACGATATGGAAGCGGCAGACCGTCAGGACACCGTTGACCGTAACGTCGAGCATCTTGAAATAATGGTTGCTAAAGACTACTGGACAAACGAAAGTATGACAGCGGTTAATGCTGCAATCACTGCGGGTAACGGTTACACCGCATCTTAAACTTTAACATAGGAGACTAGCATGGGAAAAAATGAAAAGACCCCCATCACAGTCAACGACACAGAATACTTTGTCGAAGACATGAACGACACTCAAAAGGCATACCTGAACCATGTGAACGATCTTGGCCGTAAAATGGACAACGCTCGTTTTAATTTGGATCAGCTTGCTATAGGTCGTGAAAAATTTGTTGAATTATTGGCTGACGCTCTGGAAAACCCAGCGGAAGAAGTCGAAGAGGCAGAAGTTGTAAACTAGGAGTGCCGAATGCCGCTAACCAAACTCCAGTTCCGACCCGGAATAAATAGGGAAACCACCTCGTATTCAAATGAGGGCGGGTGGTTTGATATGGATAAGGTTAGATTTCGGTTTGGCTTTCCTGAAAAAATGGGAGGGTGGGAGAAAACATCAAACACCTTCTTTTTAGGAACCTGTCGAGCGTTGCATCCTTGGGTGGCGCTCGACGGAACCTTGTATTTGGGTGTGGGAACACACCTAAAATATTACATCAACGAAGGCGGTGGGTATAATGATATCACACCAATTCGGCAAACCACCTCTGCGGGCGACTTAACGTTTGCAGCTTCCGCAAACACTTTATCCGCCAATGTTGCTATTGGGGACTTGTCCATTCCGTTAACCAGTTCATCGGGTTTTCCAGATACCGGTGTGATTAAAATTAATAGTGAAATTATACGGTACGCGTCTTTGTCTGGAAATAACTTAATCGGGTTGGAAAGAGGCTTTGACGGAACTACTGAGGCGGCGCACTCCAGTGGAGATGCGGTTACGTGCTCTACCATTCAAGTGAGCGACACGGATCACGGTTGTGAAACAAACGATTTTGTCACAATATCCGGCGCAGTTTCTTTGGGCGGTGCCATTACCGCCGAAATATTAAATCAAGAATATCAGATTAGTCACGTAGAAGGTGACGACGTTTATTACATTGAGGCGCGGGCAGTTGCTTCTATAAATTCAATTACAACGACCACAGGTTACACCCCGACATATGTTTTTGCCACAACATCAGACAGTGGTAACGGAGGTAGCTCAACGGTTGGAGCCTATCAAATCCAGACGGGCTTGGATACGACGGTAAGCGGGACCGGTTGGGGCGCTGCACAGTGGGGCCGTGGAACGTGGGGATCGGGCGCTTCACTAGCAGTACAAGGTGCTACCTTGCGAATTTGGAGCCACGATAACTTTGGCGAAGATTTAATAATTAACGTTCGCGACGGTGGTATTTATTATTGGGACAAAACTAACGGCACCGACACACGGGCCGTGGAGCTTTCTTCTTTAGCTGGTGCAAATACCACGCCTACCGTGGCGAAAAAGGTTCTTATCTCTGATAAAGACCGTCACATTATTGCTTTTGGTTGTGATCCGCAGGACGCGATTGGAACCCAAGACCCGTTGTTGATACGTTTTTCTGACCAAGAAAGTCTTACAACATGGAACGCCGAGGCTACAAATACGGCGGGTGATTTGAGGCTAGGGTCTGGCTCAGAGATTGTAAACGCCATTGAGACAAGGCAACAGATACTTGTCTTTACTGATGTTTCTCTTCACGCCATGCAATACTTGGGGCCACCCTTTACCTTTGGTATTAATTTAGTTTCTGAAAACATTACGATTGCCAGCCCCTTGGCCGCGGTTGCTGTGGAAGACAACGTGTTTTGGATGGGCGCAGAAGAGTTTTATGCTTACGGTGGTACGGTACAAAGGCTGCCCTGCTCTGTCAGGGATTATGTGTTTACGGACATTAACGACGGTCAGCTTGAAAAAGTAACCGCTGCAAGTAATACGGCGTTTTCTGAAGTTTGGTGGTTTTATCCTTCGGCCTCAAGCACAGAAAACGACCGTTATGTTGTTTATAATTATGAGCAGCAAATTTGGTACTACGGCAGCATGGCCCGTACTTGCTGGTTAGACAGGGGTGTGGAATCATTCCCAATTGCGGCCTCTACCGACCATGCGCTTTATTATCAAGAGTTTGGCTTGAACGACGGCGCAACAACGCCTGCTTCAGCCATTTCTGCTTATATTGAAAGTAGTCAGATCGACATTGGTGAGGGCGATAATTTTGCCTTTATTAAGCGCATGATACCTGACATGACGTTTAGAAATAGTACAAACGGCTCCCCTTCTGCAAATATGACTATTAAGGTTAGAAACTTTCCGGGAGGTAATTATCTTAATTCCACCAGTAGCGGGGTAACAAAAACCGCTTCTGTACCTGTCGAGCAATTTACAGATCAAGTTCATTTAAGGTTACGCGGTAGGTCCTTTGCTTTTAAAATAGAAAGCACCGACGAAGGCGTAACTTGGCGTCTTGGCTCTCCAAGACTTGATATTAGACCGGATGGGAGACGTTAATGTCGCGTAATCTTGTCCGTCCATATTTTCCGATACCGCCTCAACAATACACTCAACCGTACTTTGCTGAGATGGTTCGTTCGTTTGCCGTTTATCTTGAGCAGATGCAAAATCCGGGGGAAGGGCGTAACACCTTTACCGTTTTTACTAATTTGCAAACCGACGACAGCGGTTTAGAAGACGGCGCAGTATTTAACCATAATGGTCAACTCCGAGTACCTGTAGCGCACTCTCCTTATGTGCGGGGTTCGCAGGCCGCGGGATCAGTTGGATCAGTAACAGTGAGTATAACATGAGTGATGAAACAATAATTATAATGACGGATGGTAGCAAATGGCGTCCATCTACTAGCCGAGACATACTACATTGTGTTACATGTAGTAATGAGGTCGATACTCCTGCGGAAATTGCATCTTATCCTGACGGAAATTGTCCTCAATGTGGTTCATCATGGACTGGGGGAGAAAAAAGAAGTACACTAATTCAGGTAACTATGCCTGAAAGTATGGCAGGTGGAGCGGGCTAATGGCACAAACGGCGGAAAAAATAGAAGAATTAAACGTACCAGACGGTGGTATTGGCAACTTTATCATGGACGACGCCGAGATGGACGCGGCCTACGGACCTGATGACGGTTCCGAAGAGTTTGGTAATGAAGGCATTGCTCAGTTTCCCGCCCTGACTAAGAAAATGGCGGCCATGGGCCGTGAAGGTGATGACACTATTGCGCACGTTGAAACGGGCGAGCTTGTTATTCCAGCGGCGTTTTTTGAAAACGACCCCCAATTAAAAGAATCTTTGTTTGAACGCTTTCGTGAGATGGGTGTTGAAAACCCCGAGCGTTACGTCGTCGGTTCTGGAGAAAACAGCATAAACCCAGATACGGGTGCTTACGAATTTTTCTTTAAGTTTATTAAAAAAGCTGTAAAGGGTATTGGAAAGGCCATTAAAAACGTCGTTAAGGGCGTTGTTAAAGTAATTAAAAAGGTTGCTCCGGTTGTTCTACCGATTGTTGGTTCAATGGTATTCGGACCTATTTACGGCGCAGCGATGGGCTCTGGTATTGCAACACTGATTAATGGCGGTAGCGTAAAAGACGCTCTAAAATCAGCTTTGATAAGTGGTGCTACAGGTGCTTTGGGTGCCGGTGTTAGCGGCGCAATGAGCGGAACAGGCTTTATTGATGGTATGAAAAACGCGGCAAGTTTCTCCAACTTGAGCGCCGGGTTTGATACGATGGGCGCTGCACTTAAAGGAGACTTTAGCGGTATTTCCATGAAAAACATGTCGCAAGGCCCGACTGCCGAGGGCGGCACAGCGTATACGGGTGTTGAAGGTGAGTTAGTTCCAAGTAGTTTAAGTACATCTGGTGAAATCGGCGCTGCTACAGATTTAACCGCTGGGACCAACGCCCCTGTTTTGGAAACAGGGGTTGATACTTCGGTGGGAAGCGCCTTGGATGGTGCAAAAACAGGAGCAGATGCAGCTATTACCGCCTCTGACGCGGCACAACAAGCTTTGGCGGGAACTTACGAAGCGCCCGGATTTACTGAAAGCCTTATGAAAGGTAACTTTAAAGACGCCTTTTTCCCACAAAGCCCAAATGCCGCAGAAATACTAAAAGCGGGTGGGATTGATACGTTAAGTGCAAACACGGCGCAGCAAACGGCGGCTCAAACGCTTGCCAAGCAAGCCGCCCCCGGGTTGTTGAGAACCTACGGACCGTTGGCCGCGGCCGGTACAGCCGCAGCGGGAGCCGCGGGCTTCTTTACCCCTCCAGAACAACCGCCTCTACCGGACTTTATTGACACCAATCCAGATGGAACGCCTGTTACAGGAAGCGACTTGGTAGAAGCAAATCCAGAAGATTATTTAATTTCTGATCTTGGTAATATTGTTCTAAATCCTGAGACTGGTGAATATGAACAGAAGCCCGACACAGCGACACAGGGTCTTTCCGCCAGTGATTTTGTAGTATCTGATTTGGATACGACCAAATACCAACCTCCGGGGTCTTTTGAAGCGCCAACCGAATTTGCTTTAAATACCAGTTATTTACGGGGCAGCAATCCGGGCGGACCGTTTGCACGTCCTTACGTTACAGCCGCGGCAGATGGCGGCGCAATTTTTCCTAGACGGAACGGCGGCATAATGCCAAACGAGGGCGTTCCGGGTAAAGACAGCGTTCGTGCAATGTTAATGCCGGGTGAATTTGTAATGACGACCGACGCAGTACGGGGGCTCGGTAACGGGAACTTAAACCAAGGTATTCAAAACATGTATTCTGTTATGAGAAACCTTGAAAGTCGCGGGAGGCAAACAGCGTAATGACTGAAACTAGCACACAGATTGTCCGCGAAGCTCCCGATATTGAAGCCTTCAAAGTTGGCCTCTTACAATCCGCCAAAAACCTAGCCGACCAAGGGGTCGAAATACCGCCGCAAATGGTTGCGGCGCTTTCTGGTTTACAGACCACTGCTACAGAATTAGCCGAAGCGGGTATTGGTGGCTACCAGCCTTATTTAGAAGAGGCGGGATACACGCTTGGTGACGCGCAAACCGCGCTTGGCGGGGTAATGTCCGGCGCAGTGCCGTTTCAAACGGAAGCGGCGGAACTTATGCGGACGGGTGCCGCTGCAATACCGGGTCAGGTAGATGCTGCACAACAAGGTGTGGCAGGAGCACTTGATTATGGTGCGCAGGCTACTCAAGCCGCGACCGCGGGCCTCGGAACAGCGGCGGATAACGCACGTTTGATTGCCGCGCAGTCAGCGGCCGACCAACTACGGGCTTACGACGCTATTCCCGGAGAGGTTGCGGGTGCACAAAAAGGAATGGATGCAGCTACCTTGGCTGGAGCCGGTGTTGCAGATGCCGCAAGATTAGGCGGAGCCGGTGTGGGTCAGACTTTGGCCGATCAATTGGCAACCGCGACCGGCGGCGCACGGACCTATGGACAACTGGGTCAGCAAGGGATTGGTTCTTACGAAGACGCTGTACAAAGAAGCCAACAGGCTATTACAGGCGCAAGGGATATTACCGGGCAGGCCGCTCAATCGCTGCAAGAAGCAGGAGCGTTGGGCACAGGCTCTGCTTTAGCTGGTATTGGAGCTTTGGCCGGAACAACGGACAGGTTTGATCCGGGCCAGATTGACCCGTTTATGAACCAGTATGAAGATGCCGCGGTGCAGCAAGCCTTGCAGGATATTGCTCGCGCGGGAGACATTCAACAGCAACAGGTAGCGGCGCAAGCCGTTGGTTCTGGCGCGTTTGGCGGGTCACGCCAAGCAGTAGCCGAGCAAGAATTGGCAAGAAACGTATTAGAGCAGCAAGGTCGTACCGCAGCGGGTATGCGCCAGCAAGGGTTTGAATCAGCGGCACAAAGAGCGCAGCAAGCCTTCGAAGCCGAGCAGGGGCGGGGCCAACAGGCGGCCCAGCTTACTGGTGCATTAGGTGCACAAGGCGCATCCGCGGGTATGCAAGCCGCTCAAGCCGCAGGACAACTTGGGTTGAGCGCAGAGCAGTTAGCGGCACAGCAAGCCTTACAAGGTGGTCAGCTTGGTGTTCAAGCCACGCAGGCCGCGGGTCAACTGGGCATGTCTGGTGAGCAGCTTGCCGCAGCAAATGCGCAAGCATTGGCTCAAACAGGTATGAATATTGAGCAACTGGCCGCACAAACAGGAATGTCAGCGGCGCAGCTTGCAGGAACTATGGCGCAACAATCCGGTCAAATGGGCTTGCAGGGCGCACAAACGCAGGCTCAGATCGCAGGACAGGCTGGACAGACGGCTATGTCCGGAGAGCAGATGGCGCAGCAAGCGGCAATGCAAGCTGGTCAGCTTGGTCAAGGACAGGCTCAAATGGGTGTTTCTGGGGCACAAGCCGCGGGGGCTCTCGGGCTGCAAGGTCAGGAACTTATGGGTCGTTTGGGCGAAGGCATTGGTGGCCTTGGCGCTCAGTATGGTCAACTTGGTCTGGCACAAGGCGAGGCGCTTGGTACGCTCGGACTACGGCAGTCGGCTCTTGGCGAGCTTGGTCAGCAACTTGGTCAGCGCGAGCAAGGGTTCTTGTTTGACATGGGCAAACAGCAACAAGCACAACAACAGGCTACATTGGAAGCGGAGCGTCAAACGAAGCTTCAGCAAGCTTACGAGCCTTATCAACGTTTGTCCTTCTTGTCGGACATTTATAAAGGTGCACCATCGTCGCAACAAACACTTGCGGCGACTACGGCACCATCAGTATCACCAGCCCAATCTATTCTGGGCTTGGGTGTAGCGGGTCTGTCGGCGGCGGCGGGCGCACAAAGAGCGGGGTTATTCGGATGATGGATAGAGGTGTAATGCAGCGACAAATGTTCGCTCAAGGGGGAGCCGCAGGGTTTCCCGATTTAAGTGGTGATGGCAAAATTACCCAAAAAGATATTTTGATGGGCCGTGGTGTTCAAATGCAAATGGGTGGTGAGCCTGTAGCTGCGCAAGCGGCTGCAATGGGTAACGCAATGGACCCCATGGCAGGCGGGTCACTAGACGAAGCGGCGCAAATGGCGTCTTCCGTCGGCATTGATCCCACCGTGGTTGAAAGAATGCTTGGTGGCGTTCAAGATCAAATGGCTAACCTAGACCAAGCCGAAGATTATGAAACGGTAATTAACACAATTAGGAGCAGTGAAGCTCCTATAGAAGCTCGTTACGAGGAGCTTGCCGGGGTGGTTGGCCCCGAGGATGCGAGGGCCACGCCAGAATCGGTGCTGACCTTGGTCCAGCCCCTTATGGAAATAAACGCCATGGACCAAGGTATCGGCAGCATTGCACAAGAGCAAATGAATACTCCGGTACAGGGCCCAATGGCCGAGGGCATTATGTCCACAGTAAATATGGAACAGCCGCAAGCGGCTCCAATGCCGGGTCCGGGAGGGCCCGCTCCTGTAAATTTTAAACAAGGCGGCGCGGTCCAATACATGGCACCGGGCGGTGTCGCCGGTAACCCAATGGATAGCCGTTTAGGACAGCTATATCAGGAACAACAGGGACTTTACCGCTCAATCCTTGGACCTGATGACCAAGCTTCTGACTTTGAAGACCAAAAACGTATGACCCAAGCGCAGATGTTGTTTGACGTTGCGCAAGGTGCTTTGGGTTTTGCATCAGGGGCAGGACGTCCCGGAGCTACGCCCGCGGAACAACTTGCCGCCTCTTTTACCCCTGTTCTAGGAAACGTTGGGGCGAGAGCGGGTGAGTTGCAGAAGTTCAAACAGGCACAAGCTAAAGAGGGTCGCGCCATGGACTTGGCCGCGCTTCAGGCTGCCAGCGGTTTGTATAGCAACGAGCAAGCCGCGGAGCTTTCTGCAAAAGCAGCGGCTGCGGCACGTGCCGATAAAGACGTTGGCGATATCTATAACATTACTTTGACAAACGAGGACGGTACGACTGAAACCAGAACAGGCCCTGTAACTATGGGCATGTATGAAGACTTCATTAAAAAGTATGGCGAAGGTAATGTAAGCCTGTCAATCATACCTAAAAAGACAAGCACGGCCCAAGGCGCGGAAAACTTTCTAGTCGATGGCGTAATGCGGTCTGCTATCAAAGGTACACCTGAACACACTTTATATGCTTCTACCGGCGTAAGAATAGGAAACTTGGACCCCGGTATTGTTTTAAACAAAGAGCAAGTAACGCTGACGGCAGACGTAACAATTGGTGGTAAAACCTATAAAGCGGGTTCATCTCCAAACTTTACAACAATCGAACTGAGTATGCTTCCAGCGGACTCTTACACAGCGTTCCAAGCACCGATTACAGAGCGTGATATTTTCCAGAAGTTTGGGTTTACCTCAGACAGCCCATTGGCGACAGAGGAAAACAAAGCTTACTTGATTGGTTTGCCCACAGTAACCAGCAAAGATTACTTCGAAAAATTTGGCATGGAGAAAGACGCTTTCCTTGCGCTGCCTGAAGCTACTCGCGGTCGTATGATTGGTTACGCTCAAGACACCAAGTTTATGAGCATGGATGGCAAAATCATTGCAATTGATCCAGAAACAAACAAGCCTGAAACCATTTACACCAGCGATAAAATGGACTTGAAAACAGTCGATGGTAAATTGGTTGCGGTTGATAGAAATAATAAGGTTATTGAGTTGTTTGGCGAAGATGATCCGGTTGATCCAGATTTCCGCATCATGCGCAAAGGCAATGTAGAGACTATTATTGATCTAAGCACTCCCGCGGGTCAGGCAGCTATGACGGCAGCAAATCTTGCCAATGCCGAAGCGGGAGCCACGGTTGTTACAATTCGCAACATCCCAGCCGAGCAACGGCCCACGGCCAAAGCCTTTCAAATCACCGGTGTTGGCAACGTTCTTAGTTATGACGGCGGCCGCACTTATGTGGATAAAACCACCGGAGAGGCTGTTGCTATTCCAACAGATGCCGTACCTCTTAGCGATACGATTGCTTATGACGTTGCTAAAAACGAAAGAATTGCGCTTCTTGCGGGCAATCAGTTGGCGGAGATGGATGAGCAGCTTGGTTTTGTTATTAAAGGCGGCACACCGGATGATCCAACCTCCGTATCGTCTAAAGACAGAGTTATTCTCAGAGATGCAATGGAAGCCGCAAGAAACGGCACCGGTCCATACGCAGGCTTTGCCGTATTTCTCGACCGGACCTTTGCGGGTGCAATTCCTGCGGCGCGGAAAGCGTTCCAAGATACACAAGCCAACCGTCAATTCTTGCGCGGCTTGATTATTCTTGGTCGTTCGGCGCTGGTGGTAAATCCAAGGTTCCCTGTTGCGGAGATGGAAAAAGTCGGGGCGTTGTTCCCTGATCCAGATACCGGATCATTCTTTGCCAACCCTGAAACAGAAGCTAACAAACTTGTCGAGCTTAAAGCATTGGCATTAGATCAGAAGCGTAAAAACCTTGAACAATTGTCTTTGGGCATCCAAGATAAAGCAACTGTTCAAGCGGTTCTGTCAAACAACTTTGAGCTTGATCGCTTGTTAGGGTTGTTGAACGGGGTTCCAACAGAGCTTGGTCAAACAGTGGATAGTGACACGGTAAACAGTTTGCGTAGTACGCTTAAACGCCAAAACTAAGGGGGCAGTATGGCCGAAGAAAACGAAACCACAGAAAACCCCTTTGAGTTTAATCCCGTCGTCTTCGACAAACCGCAAATGGACGCGTATGTAAGCGCGTTCACTGCGGAGGGTCAGGACCCGTCATTTATCCTTGCGCGTGAGATTGCTGCCGAGGTTTCTAGGGATGCGCCAGAATACTTTAATTATGACAGCCTCAGAGACGGCACCGCCAAACTTTTCGATGCTAACCCCAATACAAAAAATTTAGCGCCCGCGGACCGCGGTTTATCTAACAATCAAATTATTAATTTGCTGACGGTGGACACTGACGGCAACCCAATCGACGCGGGTACTTTTCTGGAAGGTTTCAAAAGAGAAGGCACCGCGCAAGTTGGAGCCGCTGGCGGTTTTTACGCGGGTGTAAAAGCTGGTTCTAAAGCGCCTATTCCGCATCCTCTTGCCAAAGGCGCTTTTGTTTTGGGCAGCGGTATTGTTGGATCATTGTTTGGATATAAAGGCGGCGAATTAGTTACCGATCAGCTACTTGGCCCAGAGCGTCCATTGTTGCCCGGTCAAAACGCAGCTTATGAACAAGGTAAAACAACAGCGGGTGTTGCAGCGTGGCTGCCATTACCTTTTGCAATTTCCAAAAACGCGTCTCTTGGAACCGCAGAATACTTGGCAAACTTACAAAACCGTGTGTATGGACCTATCAAAACGCCAAAAAGCGTAAGATTGGCTGAGTTTTCAGAAAAATTAATTAACAAAACAGGAGCCACGGCCCGTGGTGCGCCTGTTCCGTTTCTTGCTGGGGAAACAATTGCAGGGGCTGGCACGGTTGCGGGTGCGGGCATGGCAGAAACTTATTTCCCAGACGACCCACTGGCCCGTCTTGGGTTTGAAACGCTTGGCGGCGTGGGTTTCACGGTCCTCGGCGCTCCCGTCACCACATTTTTGGCAAATTACAAAGAAATTGTACCGGTTCTGAAAAATGTGAAAGAGACGTACAGAACGGGTGGTATGGGCGCGGTTTTATCTCCCATTAAAAATGCACGTCAGCAACAAGCGGTCAGCCGGATTGTTGAGATTTTGGAAGCTGAAGGCGAAGACGTAAATGCGGTTATTAATAGACTAGCGGGTGATGACGTAAGCAGTTTGCTTGTAGACGAAAACGGCAAGCCTATTCCTTTGACGGCGGGAGCTAAAGCTGGAAGTCCGGCACTTCTTGCTATTGAGGCGTCTCTTGACCAATTAGGCAGCGGTCTTGGTAAAGAGCGTAGCGCGGCGGCGCAGTCTTCAATCAAAGCGTTGCGCAACGTAATCTTAGCTATGGCTCAAACAGGGGACCAGCAAGCCATTCAACGGGCCGCGGACCTTGCAGAAAGCGTGTTTGAAGCAGGCTTGGAAAACAGGTTGGCGGATTCTAACGACCGCGTACTCAAAGCGTTTGAAAGCGTGTTTAGGGGCGAAGAAGCGTTTCGCGGCGGAATAACGCCGGAAACAAACGTGCGCTTGTCTGAAAAATTGTACGACATTTTTAAGGATCAGTTGAGCAATGCGCGGGCAAAAGAAAAGAAGCTTTGGAGTGCGGTTCCTGACGTAGATATTACGGCGTTTACGGACCCAGATGGAAACGCGACTAACGTTCCAAATTTTGTAACGCAATGGAAGTTGCTGCTTGGTTCGACACCGGAATATGCAGATGAGTTTTCAGATGCGATGCCTCGTATTAACCAGTTTGTTAATCGGAAAACGACCGAACTGGGTATTGGCGTACCAACGACCACGACTGGCGGCGCAAGCGACGATGTTGTTCGGGCTCAAAAGAAAGCAACCGCGGACAGGGATAAAATTACCGGAACGGCTTCAGAAGGTCGGTTTGATAAAATCTTGGCAGATTTGCAAGAAAACAATGCCTCGCAACAAGATATTATTTCAACTTTACGCTCAGAAGCGAGCTCGGCTCGGGGACGTTTTTCATCTCCCCGTACTCGCCAGTTTGCAACGGCCTTAGATAGCTATGCGGACCTTCTTGCGGTGCAATTGCGCGAAGCATCTGCTCCGACAAGTCCAGACGCGGGTCCTGTGGTTAACGTTGTAACGTCAAAAGAATTAACAGACATGCGGTCTTTGGCGCTTGATCTGGGCAAAAAGTTTGAAGCACAAGGCGAGTTTAACAAAGCGCGTGTTGCCTTTTCAATGGCGGATTCTTTCTTCAAAGACTTGGAAAACGCTCCGGGCGACGGAGATTGGCGCGTAGCATACGACATGGCTAGAGCGTATTCGCGCAGCTTAAACGATGTATTTACACGTTCGGTTGCAGGCGAAGCGTTAGCCTCTACCAAGCAAGGTGGCGATAGACTAGCTCCAGAATTACTCGGCAGACGCCTTTTGCAAGGCGGCAACGATCCGACATATTTGCGTTTGGAGCAGATCAATGACATTGGCATGTTTGCTTATGACCAAGGGTTGGACCCGTCTGGTGAAACTATTGGGACTTTGCGTGGCGTAACTGAACAAATCCTTCGTAATGCGCGGGCCGCGGCCTTTGACCAAGAAACAGGAACAGTAAACCCGGAAGCTTTGAAACGTTGGATGACGCAAAACAAAGACATTCTGGCACAATTTCCCGCGTTGGATGCCGATTTGAACAACGCTGTCGCGGCCAACATGGTTTTGAAGCAAGACACCAAAGCTGCTCAAAATGCGCGTAGAGAAATGTCCAACCAGTTGTCTTTTTACGATCTAATGAACCCTGTTATTGACCCGAATACAGGAAAGCGTTTAGGCACAGAAAGTCCAACAACGGCGATTGCAAAGGCGTTAGCGCCCGGGAACAAAACGCCTATCCGCGATATGAACAGACTTTTGCAGATTGCAAAGAATGCTCCTGAAGATACAAAAGAAGCAGCTATGGGCGGCTTGAAATCCTCTATCTTTGAGTGGGCGGCAACAAAAGCAGGCGGTAGTCACTCTGGCACGTTTAGTCCAAGCACACTTTATGATGCTATGTTCAGACCGATCAAAGGTTCTCAAAACAGAATACCTTTGGCGGACTGGATGTTGGAGTCTGGAGTAGCTAACCAAGCAGAAATCTCTAACTTGCGCACCTATTTGGGCGAAATGGTAAAGTTTGAAGCCGCGGACCAAGCTGGCGAGATTGGCGAGCTTGTAGAACGAGCCGGTCCAATCCTAGACTTTTACTTGGGTATCACTGGTTCTGCCATTGGTACAAGAGCGCAACGTATCTTTACGGGCGGAGAGTCCGGACCCGGTGCTTTGATTGCGGCCGGTAAAGGTGCGGAAACCATGCGCCGCGTATTTGCAGATATCCCAGCGTCTATGCAGACAGATGTTATGTCGGAAATGATGCGTAACCCAGAGTTGCTTGCAGCTATGATGCGTAAGCCTCGCGGTGATCGCGAACGCGCTAACCTTGCATCTCGCGTAACAAGCCTTTTGGCTGATCTGGGCTTTGTCACACCAACACGTCGCGTTACCCCAACGGCCATCCGAGAATTGGATGAAGCCACAGAAAAATTTGAGATACCTCCGCCCCCTGCGGAAGAAGAGGTTATTGAAGAAAGCTCTTTGAATGTTCCAGTCGGGGCTCCCACCCTTCCGTCTGGTCCTGCACCTAGTTCGGTTCAACAGGCATCTGCGTCTAATCAGACACCCCCTATTTCCTCTTCAGGTCCCGTGGACCGAACTAGATATGCAGCAATGTTTCCAAATGATCCCGCGTCCTCGCTTATTCGGCAAGGTATCGGCAGTATGATGGGGTAATCTAATGTCTTCACTTGATATTCTTGCAATGGCGTCCCCCGAAGCTCGTTATTACAAACGAGACAGGGATATCATGGGGGATTACGATACCAAAATTAATGAGTATAATACGGCGCTTGAAGCTTATAAACCGCTCGCGGCGCAATACCAATCAGCCATTGATTCCTATAACGAGCAAGTTAATACTTTTAACACTGGTCTTGAAAAGTACAAAGCAGATGCGGCGGCATTTAACGAGGCCATTGCCAAGTATAACGAGGGCCCGCGGACCACGCCTTACGAAGAAATGGATTACTACGTCGAAAGGCCCGCCGACTTTACTCTGACGCAGCCTGAGTTTACTGGCGGTGATGCGCCGGTTGCGCCGGAAGACCCCGGTTTTACTGGCGAAGATGTAGATGCTTTTGTGGAGCAGGCCGGTCAACGCGCACAACGGCGCGGAGCTACGATGGCTACGGCACAGAATGTTATGACAAACCCACAGGGGAATTACTTGGTTGGGGTTGATAGTACCACACCAGAATTTAGCTTTTCTGGTATGGCAATGGCGGAGGGCGGTGCGGTGCCAGATTTACCTTTTGCAAATTCAATTGCTGCCCCCGCTCAGATTAGCGGCATAGGGCAATTAATAGCGGCGGGGCCAACCGCGGCTTCTGGCACGTTAAGTCAACCCATGCTAATGCGAGAGCCTCCTTCTTACAACTTTACTTATGAGCAGGCTAAAGCCCGTCAAATGCAGCGTGACATTAAATCGCCTGCGGAATCCGCAGCAATTAAAGCGGCCATCGACGCAGGACCCTCGGCTGGTATGCCTTCGTTAGAGCCACCCATAGACGTTTCGGGTATTTTCAACGCTCCAAACGATGTGTTATTCGGCGGCCCTAGTATTCAACTTCCAAACGGCATGTCTTCTGGAGACGTAACGATGCCTGTTGACGAAAGCACTTTAATAAGAAAAGACGATATTTACCAAGGCCCTGATTTAAGTGTTTCGGCTCCCTCACTTATGAGTTTGGAAAACGAAGCTGAATTAATGGCGGGCGGCGGATACGACACGTCACAATTACTACAAACCGGAGGACCAACTGTCTCTCAATTCGGACCGCCACCAGCATTTGGTCAACAAATGACCACCTTCGGACCCACACCAACAAACACAGGCAGCGGCATTGGCGGCTTGTTCGAAGCTCAGTTCCAACCGCAAGGTGGCGGTGGGCCGTTAAGCTCGTACCAAAGCTATCTGATGAACAACTACGGCCAACGGGCCGTGGAAAACATACAGCAAGGCGTGAAAGACGACGTAGCCGGTTTTGTGGACCTTGTAAGGCAGGCCGAAGACGCACACTTCGGAGGGCGCGGATAAATGTCGGACAGGGGTATTGGGTATTACATACCACCGGAACTAAGGGAAAAAGGTACTCAGCTTGTAAATCTTCTTTCGGCTATCGACCCAGCACAAGGCATCCTGCGTGGTATGCGAGCCTCGGGTAAAGCTTTTGACAGCGATTTACCCCCAGACGAACGTAAAGCCGCAGCAATTGAAGCCGTATTAGAAACCGCTGCACCCGTCGGAATGATTGGCCTTGGCGCGTTGGCAAAGCAGCCCGTTAAAGCAACCCTGCTAGACGTCCTAACGCCCACAGGAGCGCCAGCTTCTATGACGGACGACGTTATATCCGACCCTAGCCGTCGTGCGTTTTTAAAAGGTGCGGCTGCTACAGGGGGGATCGCGGCCCTCGCTCCAGATGTTATTGTCGAAGCTTTAGAAAAAGTTCCATCAGCGGTTAAAAGAGTGCGTCCCGGCGGTCCGATTGAAGACGTTCTTGCAATGATGGAGCGGTTAAAAAAAGAACGTAGCGGCCTGTTTGAAGAATCCAGAAAACTACAGAAAAAAATCCAACCGTTTATGGGACGGAACGAATACAACTTGCCTATTAAAGTGGATTCTCCGCAACAAATTGTTGATGCTAATGAAGCTATGGCAAAAAACGTTGAAGTACAAAAAGAAATAAATCGCCTTGATATGACTATGACCTCAAACATGCGTGATTTAATAACAAGTATAGAAAGAGTTCCGGAAAGCATTACAAATGCCTCTGACGAAGCTTTAAATGATTTTATCGAAGAGATGTACGACTCTCCGTATTTAAGCGAACAATTAGATAATCCTGTTTTTGAAAAAATAGCAGACGAAATAAAAGACCGCGGCCTTCATGTGATGAAAGACGATGAAGGACGTGATATTTTCCCCGCCTTGTCGGATTTAGTTATGGATGTAACACCACTAAATGTGACCTCGGGAAAACGAGAATTGCCCGATGATATTCTAAAAGAAATAGCCGACCAAAAAATCCGCGAGATGAAGCAAAGTCTGGAATACAAGATTATTGATATGGTCGATCAAGGCAAGACCCCAGAGCAGATAGAAAAGGCTCGCGCTGAAGGACAGGCTGACATTTACGAAGCGGAGGGCCTGCCCCGGGACATGGACGATTTTTACGCGGAGGGCGGCGTAGTCAGTCTTAAAGACACCGCCGTAAATATGTACCGCGGCTCAAAAGGTATCGCCGGTTATCAGCCTTTTGCTAATGGCGGAGAACCTTTAACGGAATATGGGCGGCGCAATGAAAATGCTGTTCGTTATTTCGATAGGTTAACGTATGGTCCAGAGTTTGTGCCAGAGGTCGGTATGATTAAAATGCCCGAGGAGCTTCGTTCGGGGGACGTGGGAAAGGCAATAGAGGATCACGAATACCGACACTTGGCGATAGCTGAGTTAAGAAATTTATATAACGATAACCCCGCTGAATTAGTCAATCGTTTCGGTCGCGAAGCATACGATAAAGTAGGTCAAGTCTTGGAACTTGCAGGCGGATATCCGTATGAAAGAGGCCCTACGCAAAATGCTATAGAAGAAAAATTTGTTGAATTGTTTGATCCCCCTATCGTAGACGAATACGCACGGCCCACAGACCCCTCCTCTATGGCTGGAGCTTTTGGTATAATTACAAAGAAATCAAAAAGCGATGAGTTGCAGAGCCCCGAACTAAGAGAAGGTGTAATGGCGGCATTGCGGGGTGAAATAACGGAAGAAGAATTACAACAAATTCCACAAGTAGAAAAGGTGAGTGAGTATCTCCGCACTGAGTCGATGAAGTCTCAACAACGCCCGCCAACAGAATATACTTATGGCGAAGAAGGGCGGGAAGGAAAACTGTTGCCCTTTTTAGAACAAGTAACAGACGTCCGAGAGGTAGCCCCTTTAATGAAAGATTTAGGTGCCATTTTAGATAGATTACCCGGACCGCGACCTACAGACGGGACAACGCGTCCCGAAGAAACGGACGCAGAATATTTATTAAAAGCATACAAAAGAAAGTTTGGAAGAGGTTATTCTTCAATTAAAAAAATGAGTCCGGAAGACAGAAAAGCAGAAGTAAAACGCTTGTTTGAAATCGGTGCTCAGTTAGGCGCGGAAATAGGGAAAGATTTCATATCTCCAGTAGAGTTTGAAAAAATAATATTTCCCGACGGATGACCTTATATATACTGGTATTTGTTACATACACCCACGCTTGGATAAACGGTCAAAACACCTTCGTCAAAGTTTGCTATTACTCAAAACAAAATGCGACGTATTACGAGCGTCAGTATAAAAAGAAAC
>VMHT01019730.1_pt1 | contig 18556 bp, 8 predicted proteins | sample 4693611 | NCBI WGS metagenome assembly VMHT01 (sample SAMN12280063, study PRJNA550983) | marine metagenome | isolation source: seawater sampled from same location over 5 years 0.02-0.2 micron viral filtrate | place: USA: collected off the coast of southern California halfway between the port... ...
CGGCGTGTGACACAATGGCTGTTTAAGTCGAGGGTTTTCAATAGGTCCGGGGCTCGCGCCGCGACCCGGCGCGAAGGGGAATTTCTAAACTTCTAAGCTCGCTACGGCTGGACTACGTTGGGCTAGTGTTTTTTCTGCGCGCGTTCGCTTTCGTGGGCTCGACAGCCTTGCCTTTGCCGCGCGCGCCGCCTCGGCGACGCCTGGGGGCGGGTTTCTTGTCGCCGGCGCCGCGCTCGAGCCGAGCGATGGCTTCGAGCGCGAGGGCGAGTTCAGCCTCTTCGGCGGAGCGCTGGCGCTCTTCGTCGAGGATTTCACGCAGTGACTTTTTACGGTCGCTAGGTTCGGCGACGTACCACGACGAGCGGTCGGTGGGCGAAGCGCGGGCGACGTCAAAACCCGTCGTCGTGGCGAACGCCGCCGCTTGCGCGGAGGCTTCGGCGGCGATGATCTCACGCATCGTCGGTGATGCGCTTTTCGGAGGTCGCCAGGCTGGTTTCTTTGACGATGACGACGCCGCGGTGCGTCTCAAGAGATCACCGAGAGAGAACGCACCCGGGCTTGAGGGCGACGGCGAGAACATCGGCGCCGGCGCCGCCCCGCTCGGCTCGAGCGATTTCGACCGACTCGCCGCTCGCTCTTGCTGTGATTGGATGTCTCGCAAAGATAACGCGACGTTGCTCGATGGTGCGCTCGGCGTCGAAGTGTCTTTATCCAATTCACCCGAAAGAAACATACTCAATGAACCCTTGACGCGGGAAGAAGACGACGGCGGCGTTCGAGGTGCGGCCTTCGCGACGACTTGCGACGCGAGCGGCGGTTTGCCGACGTCAACCTTTTCTTCGTGCACTTTGGGTTGAGCTCTCGCACGAGGCGCTAATTTTGCCGCACGCTCGATTTCATCGTCCGGCTCACGACCCACGCTTCGCGTCGCCGTGGCGGCTTCCGTCCACCCGCCGACGACATCGCCCGAACGCAGTACCTGGGTGATGTCCTCCAAAGTCTCCTCCTCGAGCGAATCGAAACTCGCCTTCGGTGTTTCCAACAAAACGACGTCGAGGTTCTTCACCGCGTACTCGATGGCGAACCGCTTCAGCGCCACGGCGTTAATTTGATCGGCGAGCTGCACAACATTCAACACGTTTCTCGGTTCGATGAATTTCGCCACGGCGTGTTGCGCCAACACGTTCAAAGACGGGAACTCGCTTTCATCGTCTTCAAAGTCCTCTTCTTCCTCGCTTTCTTCTACGTCTTCTTCGTCGCGAGGTCGAGGCGGGGACACGACGACGGAACCGATGTCGCGAATCAAGCGATCGAGCTCGGATTCTACAGACGCCTTCTTTCGCCGCGGATCCAACCGCCCCAGAGAAAATTGCGGACGCGAAATCGCTTGCAGCACCAACACATGCGCGTCTCCTACGCACGCGCTCGCGACACCCTTCAATCCGCTGACACGACGAAGTGCCCCGCATCGTCGCTTCGCCGCAAATTCACCGGAACTCGCGAAAGATTTTGGCGACGCCGACGAGAGCACGTTCTTCGACGCCGTGTCGACGACTTCGAGCTCAGTCGACTCCCACGTGTACACATCACCAGTGTCGGTGACGATGGCGGAAGACGTCGCTCCGCACGACACGTCGACGGCGCGTCCACCCGGTCCGTCGCCGTCAGCGAGCAACCGCGCTTCGACGCGTTCAGACGCGCTGTCCCAGACGTACACCCAACCGTCGGCGGTGAGCGCCGCGCTTTGCGCGGCACCCGCAGAAACCTTGATAATCTTTTGATCGAGCTCGTGCCATCGCGTGCCGTCGGCTGACGCTTTCGGGATGACAACTCGACGAACAGAGACGGATCCGTTGCCCCACGAGTACACGTCGCCGGCGGACGAGCACGCGACGACGTGTTGTTTTGCGCTCGACACACCGGTCACGACGACGTCACGGTGTTTTAAATATTCCACCTGCTTGGCGACGCTCGAGTGCGGCCCGTCTCGCGAGTCGCCGCCGCCGCCGAGGTAGTATCCCAGCGCCCCTCGAGCGTTCGAACCCATCGTCCACACCGCGCCGTCGGCGTCGAGCACAGCCGTGAAGGTGTCGCCGCACGACACGTCGACGGCGCGCGCGCCAGCCATGTTCGGCACCTTACGCGGCGTGAATTGTGTGCACCTCCGCTCGCGTTCGCGTTCGTCGTCGGACGCCGAATCGTCGACGGCGACGGAGTATCCCAATCGCCCGAGCGCTCCGTTTCCCCACGTAAACGTCTCGAACGCATCCGTCGTCACCGCGCTGTGCGCGAGACCCGCGGAAACGCGCACGACGCGCACGTCGCATCCAAAGCTACGCACGAGCGTCGGAAATACCACCGCCTCGTCTCCGCGTTCGCGTCCGAATCCCAAAACTCCGTCTCGAGCGCACCCCCACGCGTACACGCTCCCGCTCTCATCCACGGCGAGCGCGTGAAACTTGGACGTGCTCACTCGCGACACGTTCGCCTTCATCAGCGCCCCCTCCACGCGCGTGGGCTTGCGCTCGGTCTCCGTGCTCCCGGTCCCCAAGCAATAATTCGCCCCGCTTCCAAACGAACGCACAAACGTCGTTCGCGCCGCTTCGTCTCCCCCACCCCCGATCGCGCGTTTCCTCGCCCGATCCCTCGTCAACTTTTCACTGATCAAATCTATCGCCCCCCGTCCTCGTCGATCGCGCGGTCGCTCCCAATCCGCGTTTCGACACGTCTTTGACAGCGTTTGACAGCACGCCAACGCGCCGTAATGCGCCGCGTGGTGCATCGCGCCCCACCCGCTTTCCTCATCCACGCCCTGTCGCCCCACATCCAGCGTCGGCGCGAATCCAGCGTCTTTCGCGTCTTTCCCATCGTCTCCATCGTCCCGATCGCTCGCCCTCGCGTTCGCCGCGCCCTCGTCGCACCTCGCGCGTCGTCTCGCCAGCGCCGCCACCGCCGCCGCGTCGTCTCGTCCGCTCAGCGTCCGCATCGCCCCCTCCACCGCCACGTCGTCGTACGCGTCCACGATCGCGGTGAGGCATCGCGGACGCGCGCCCGTCGCGTATCCCGCCCTGACGGCGTCGAGCGCGCCCAGCGCCGCGGCGAACGCGTCCATTCGCGTCGTCGTCGTCGTCGCATCCATTCGCGTCGTCGTCGCGCGTCGCGCGTCGCGCGTCGTCGCGCGTCGTCGCGGTCGCGGTCGCGCGGGTCGAGTCGTCAGCGCGCGCGCATCGTCGGCGCGGGTCGAGTCGTCGGCGCGTCGCGCGCGCGTCCGAGTGCGACGACGACGGTTGGGCGCGCCCGTCGCGCCAGAACGCGTCGACGCGCGCCCATCGACGGACGCGCGGCGACGGACGCGCGGAACCGCGACGCGCGTCGCGACGCGCGACGCGCGACGCGCGACGCGCGCGCGTCGACGCGCGTCGACGCGCGCGGACGCGGCGGCGAGGGCATTCGTTATCTTGAGGGCGCGACGCGCGACGCGGTGACGCGGTGACGCGGTGACGCGCGGGGCGACGCGCGGGACGACGCGCGGGACGACGCGGGAGACGTCGCGAGGAGACGGCGACGATGTCGCGCGCGAGGTCGATCGAGGGCGGCGCGCACGCGCCGAGCCTGGACGCCAAGGTCGCGAGGGCGTTCGCGGCGTTCGATCACACGTTCACCGTGTGCGACGCGACGAGGGAGGATTGTCCGATCGTGTACGCGAGCGATGGGTTCCTGCGGATGACGCAGTACGGCGCGGACGAGGTGATCGGGCATAATTGTCGATTTTTGCAGGGAGAGGCGACGGATGGGAACGACGTGCGCGAGCTGCGAGAGGCGATTAAGCGGGGCGATCGATGGAGCGTGCGGTTGTTGAATTATAAGAAGGATGGGACGCCGTTTTGGAATTATCTCGTCGTCGCGCCGGTGAAACTGGCGGATGGGACGGTGGCGAAGTACATCGGCGTGCAGGTGGACGTGACGGAGGTGAAGGACGCGACGACGGGCGAGCGAGGGATCGATTTCGATGAGGAAGGGATGCCAGTGCCGAGTCGCTACGACGCTCGCGCGGCAGCCGTGTCGCTAGGGCGCGTGAGCGAGGTGGAGAACGCGGTGCGAGCGGCGGAAGGGTTATCTGAGGATGGCGTGGACGACGCGGGCGCGAGGAAGGGACGCGTGGGTTTGGATTTGGCCTCGACGCTCGAGCGCATCGAGCAATCGTTCGTCATCACCGATCCGTCGTTGCCCGATCATCCGATCGTGTTCGCGAGCGACGGTTTCATGGATTTTACTGGATACTCTGTGGATGAAATCTTGGGACGGAACTGTCGGTTTTTGCAAGGGCCGAAGACGGATCGAGCGGCGGTGGCGAAGATTCGTCAGGCGATCGAGCTCGGGGAAGAGTGTACGGTGCGATTATTGAATTACACAAAGAGCGGAAAGCAGTTTTGGAACATGTTCACGTTGGCCCCCGTGCGTGATGACCAGGGAATTGTACGATTTTTTGCGGGCGTACAGGTGGACATCACCGCGCACGATCCGAGCACCGAGGACGAGTCGATCGCGGAGATCACGTTCAAGGGCACGGATGAAGAGAACATAGCCATATCGAAGGGCGCGGCGAGTATGGTCGCCGGTGCGACGGCAAAAGACAAAGAGTTCGAGCCACCGTGGGTGCGCATGCACGGGAAAATGCTCACGCCCAAGCCTCATCAAATTGAAAATCGTCGTCATTGGGAGGCGCTGCGCAAGGCGACGAACGATGGCACCAGAGCTTTAACGATCGACGACTTCGTGCCGGTAAAGCGCATTGGACAAGGCGATGTGGGCACCGTGCACTTGGTTACCCTCGCCAAACAGCAAGATATCACGTTCGCATTGAAGATTTTGACCAAGCAGGAAATCATCGACCGCAACAAGCTTCACCGTTTGCACACTGAGTCGACGATTTTGAACGAAGTCGACCACCCATTCGTGGCGACGTTGTTCGCGTCGTTTCAAACCACGACTCACGTGTACTTTTTGATGGAGTATTGCGAAGGAGGCGAGCTATATGACTTCCTGCAAAAGATTCCAGACAGGCGTCTGAGCGAAAATGCGACGAGGTTTTACGCGGCGGAAGTACTCGTGGCGCTCCAGTACCTGCACTTGCTCGGATTCGTGTACAGAGACTTGAAACCGGAGAACGTTTTGCTACGTCGTAGTGGGCACATCGTTATCACCGATTTCGACCTGTCGTTTTGCGCGACATGCAAACCGCACATTAATATTCAACCTGGGAACCCGTCTTGGATCGCCGGCGCGCGAGCCGTCGAGCAAGCGTCGTCAAAGAAGTCACTCAAGCCGCCGCGACTGCCAAAGAACGGTTCCAATCCCATGCTTATGGCGGAACCGTTCACATTCACGAACTCTTTTGTCGGCACGGAAGAGTATCTTTCCCCAGAGGTTTTGAACGGTACCGGCCACTCCGGTTCGGTTGACTGGTGGGAACTGGGCATTTTCATGTACGAGATGGCGTACGGCACGACACCGTTCAAATCGGCGACGCGAGAAGAGACGTTCAACAAAATCTCGGATGGGAAAGTGACGTTCCCAGATGACGTTCCCATGAGCGACGATTTCAAAGATTGTGTCGGTAAATTACTGCAGCACGATACGACAAATCGCTTGGGCACGCTCGGCGGTGCCGAAGAAATTAAATCACACCCATTTTTCAAATCCATCAATTGGGGTTTGCTTCGTTGGGAAGTGCCCCCGAACATTCCAAAACTTAAGCCTACGCGCAGTGCACCACCCCCAGCCAAGGAAGAACCGGAAGAGATGTTCGAGATCGAGGTGTAGACGCAAAACTATTGCAGCTCGAAATTTTCAATTCACATTCACAAATCGAAACTAAATCGGCGGAATGAACGGCTCGTCGTCGTCGTCGTCGTCGTCGTCCCTCAACGCCTTCACCAGCGGATGTTTCTTAAGATCTGGCTGTATCGTAACGATGCGTTCAATCAAAATCCGCGTGGCGTTCAAGTCTTTTCGACACTCGAGCTTCAACGTCGCCCAATTAAAGAGCACGTCGACGCAATCGGGATCCGGCTCTAACGCCTTTAAGTAATACGCTTCCGCCTCATCTAACTCTCCTTGCGCCTGCAATATCATCGCTAAATTATTCGCCGCGTCCACGTTCGTCCCGAGCTCCAGCGCGCGTCGATACTCCCGCTCCGCGTCGTCAAACTTTTCCAGCGTTTGATAAAAGTTGCCCAACATGAATCGACTCTCTGGACTCTCATCCGTCTTCACGCGCTCCTCGAAGAACGTTTTTGACTGCGCGATCAGCGCATCGAACGCCCACTCCACTTTCGCCGCTCTCTCGTCGTCGCCGGCGTCGCGCGCCGCCTGTAACTCGACGCGACGCGCGGCTTTGAGACCTTCGAACGAGGTTCGTCGGCTCACTCTGAGCACGCTTTCGGGCGTTTCCTCGTCGCTCGGCGCCGCCGAGGCGCGAACGACGACGCGCGCGCGCGTGCGACGGTGCCGGCAACGCGTCGCGTGGGCGCGCGGCGCGCGCGAGGACGTCGAGGCGACGGCGTGCGACATGGCGCGACGGAGAGTCGACGTGTGCGGCGCCGCGGAGGCGGTTTCTTCGTTACATCGATATCGAGAGGACGTCGACCGCGAAAGCTGCGCGACATCTATGGTCTACACTGCTTCGTCCGAGTTGACGCGCGGGTCCGTGACCTCGACGTCGGCTTCGATGAATTCCTCGGGCGCGGGAAGGTCTAAATCGGCGTACGTCGCCGACGTTCGACGGAAGAACAAACCCGGAGTGTCCACCGAGCGCACGCGCGGTAAATGCTCGCGCATGATTGCTTCGATTTCGTCCGAAGCGTCTTGGATGAGCTTCATGTCCTCAGGTTCGAGGTTTGCGGAATCCGTGGCGAAATCGCGAAGGGTGGCGAGGTGATAGACGAGCTTTTCGCTCGCCGACGCGCCCTTCAGTCCGGTTTGCGAGTCAGCTTCTGAAATCACGCTCCCTTCGCGTTGATCGCGACGAGATGACGCGCCATCATCGCGCCAGAAGTCTGCAACACGTTCGCTGAACGGCGAACCGCCGTCGCCGGAACTGCCGCGACGTTCCTCGCTCGTTCGTCGCGCCGCAGTTTCAATTGAGTTTCTTCGGACCAGCTCAACTTTTTGGACAATGTCGTCTCCGGGCTCGACGTTGCTCACGATGGCGTTCTTCTGATCCTTCTGTAACCACTTCGGCCCGAGCGTGGCGATGATGACCATTCCGAGCGGCGCGGTTAAAATGATTGAAAATACCGCCGTAGTGAGAATGTCGTTGCCCCACGACACGTACTCGGCGGATTTTTTCTTCTCTATGATGTAATCCAGCGGATCAGATGCCAGCGCAGCTTGGACGGTGGCTTTGGGGATCCATGCCAAAGACACAAACGCGCGCTCGATTCGCGATAGCTCACCGCCGCCCACGGCTACATAAGCCATGGGCAAACGAATGCAAATACCGATGAGGAGAAGACCGATGGATTTGGGAATCGTCGACGGCGTGACGTCTTTGAAACTCACCGCCGTGCCGATGACGCCGAACAGCAAGGGCTGAAATATGAAACGCCATAACTTGGCCAAATCAGTCTCCACACCGTGCGCGTGATCGTCGGAAGGTCCGTTTGTCAGCGCCGGGTGCGGCTTGTTCGTGCGCCAACACTTATTGGCCGAGATGCCCAAAGCGAGCGCGGACATGGCGCCACCACCGTTGAACCCGTAATGTCGACCTAAGAACATCGTAAACAACCCTAAAATCATAACCATGGACGATCTCTTCCAACGCTCGTTCCAAATTTTCGTCATACCGCAAATAACCCCCCCGAGCGTGCCGACGCACAGACCCGCCAACACGTCCACGGGACCGTGCAAAATCGTCCACGCCATGTGTCCCTTGCTGCCTAGCGCGAACGACTTGAAGATCGTGTACCCCGTGATCGCTACGACGTCATCAAACGACGCCGCCGCGACGACTAACGACGGAATTCCCTTCGCCACGCCGTAACCGAGCGATTGTAACTCAAACATGCCGAGCACCACCACCGCGGGCGACACCGCGCCCAGGATGAACCCCAAGCACATCCCGAGCGGGAACGACATTTTAAATATCAGCATCGAAAATAACCCGCACGCGATCGCTTCAGAGAGCCCTGGCATGACGGTCAATCGACTCGCCATCCATCCTATCGAGCGAAACGCGTCCAAATCTAACTCTAACCCGCTCCGCATTAAAATCACGCTCAAACCGGCGGCGCGAATGTCGCTCGACCACCGCTCTGGCAAATCGTTCACCAGGCCTCCCGGCACGTTTCTCAGCAGCAACCCGCACAACAACATTCCAGTCAACGACGGTAGCCCACACATCACCGCCGCGGCCCCACCGACGTGCGCGCACGCCCAAATCAGCGCCACCGCCCAGACGCCGCCGCCGCTCACCTCGACGTTCGCCCCGTTCGGCGCCATCACCTCCCCGAACGCGAACCGCAGCATCGCCCACATCGCGCACGCCATGACGCAGAACGACAATCGATCGTAGTTGAGCTTGCGCTCGCGCACGATGCGATTCGCGCGCTCGTGCTCGCTCTCCGTCGCGTCTCTGCGCGACGAACTGCGCGACGGACGGCCGTACGGTGTCGCGACCGTGCGCGCGAACTCCTGCGCGCGCTGACGCAGATGAAGCCCCATCACGCGTTCGTTCGCGTTCGTTCGCGTTCGTCGCGCTCTCGGGCGCGGCGATCGCGCGCGTCGCGCACTGCGGCGCGCGCGACTCTTCGCGAGGAGAGGGAGGCCAGGAGACGCGGCGCGCGGCTGAAACGCGATGAATGTGCGGTGAAATGCTAAACACTAAACGCTAAACGAAATCAAGGAGAGAAGAATGAACCGCTGGCACCTAAACCGCCGCGAATTTGCTCCGCGAGCGCGGCGACTTTGCGCTCGAGGTCTTCGTTGCGGCGGCGCTCGTCGCTCAAGCCGCGCTCGAGGTCCTCGCATCGCACGCGGAGGGCGGCGTGTGCGTCGGCGACGATTTGGGCGTCGTTCCGCATGCGATGTAACGCGCGACGGAGCTCGACGTTTTCTTTTCTGTACGCCTGCACGCTCGCGTCGGTGCCGAAAGCGAAGGTGGTCGCCGCCGGCTTGTCCGGACTAGCGAAATCGATAAGCGCCGACGCCGGGGAGGACGCGTGTTCGTCGTCTCGTTCGTCGTCTCGTTCGATCGACTTGTCATCGCGCAGAACGCTCGTGCTCACCGGTGGAGCGCGATTTTCATCGCTCGCCAGGGCTTCGTGCTCGGGGAAATCTTCCGGCACGCGCAAGATTTGCGTCTCGTTTTGGCACGCTCCGTTGTATCCACCAAAGGCGACGACGGCGTCCTCCATACCATCGCGCGTGCTCAGCGCGCACAACGTCATGCCTTCTCCCACGATCGGCGGTGCGAGAAATGCATCGTTCCGATCGACCCATTCCATCTCCTCCAAATCTAAAATCGAACACTCTGAGAGCCCGCGCTCGTTGTTGCCTCCGCCGACGAGGACCCAGAACCGACCGTCTTTGATCAAGACAGCCGCGTGACCCGCGCGAGGCTCGACGCGCGCCGCGCCGCGAGGATTCACCTCTATCCATTTGTGTTGCACTAAGTCGAGCGCAAAGAGTGATGAAAAACATTTCGTCGATCTGCCCGTACCGCCGAAGACGAGCAGCGTGTCTTGGCCCCACATCGTCGCAGTGTGCTCCGCGCGAGACTCTGGAGGGTGCCCACCGGGTGCCTTCACCGCGCGCCACACGAAAGAAGTCATGTCTAAAATCCACGCGTCGTTCAAAAATCGTCGCTCGTCGTCTTCGCCGCCGAAGACGATGCACTTGTGTTCGCCGACCATCGTGACCGAGGCGCCGCGACGCGCGCACGGCGCTTCGTCTCCGCCGGTTTCAATCTTGACCCATTCCACTTCGTCTAATCCATCGTCTTTCGTTTCCATCCTGTACACCGACATCGCGCTCGCCTCCGGTCCCTTGAACCGGCCGCCGACGACGAAGACGACGCCTCGACACGTCACCGCCCGATGCCCCGCGCACGCCGGTAACGCGCTCGTCCCCGGCTTCGTCTTCAACCGCCGCCACGTCGACGTCGTCAAATCGAGCTCGTGCGTGTCGTTCATGAATCGTCCGCGAAACGATCCCCCGATGACGTACATCTTCGCGCCCGCGACGGTCGCCGCGTGTTGAAACCGCGCCGTCGGCTTCGTCCCCGCGTACTCCAAAAACTCCCATCTCCCGCGCTCGACGCGCATCGCCTCCGGCAGCGCCTCCATCCCGCCCTTCGCGTGCATCCCACGATTGCTTCGCCGCGCCTCCGTCGCCGCGCCGTCCCACCAATTCGGTTTTTCCTCGTCCAGCACCTTGACGTACAGCCGCATCGCCTCGCTCGCCGGCGTCGCGTCCAGCGCCTCCCACGCCCGCGCCATCGCTCGCAGCGCCCGCGGGTCGCCCTCCGCCAAGTGCGCGTCCTCCGCCAGCGCCTCCGCGTCGGACGCGCCCGTCTGTTCGCGCACCGTCGTCAACGCGCCGCGCGTCGCGCGTCGCTCCAACGCGAAGAGCATCAATCGCGTCTCGTCGCTGAAAAACGACCGCGCCGCGCTCGAGTTCCCCACGCGCGTCGCCGCGTGAAACCTGCGTCGCGCGTTCGCGCGCGGGTCAGTCGCCGCGCTCGAATCGCGCTCGAATCGCTTCGAATCGTCGCGCTCCAACGGTCGCGGTCGAGTTCGTCAGAGCGCCGCGCGCTCGCATGCGCGTCGCACTCGGACGCGCGCGCACCGCTCCGGGTACGGCGTCGGGCACGGGTTCGCCATCGCGCGCGCTCGGACGCGCGCGCGCGTCGCGCTCGCGAGTGCGGATCGTCGCGCGCGACGCGAATCCCGATCCGAATCCGACGCGCGTCTCGAGCGACGGCGACGCGATGCCGACGACGATCGATTGGTCCGTCGTGGACTTCGACGCGGACGTGGGACGCGCGCACTGGACGCGCGAACGGCGACGAGAGACGGGGGCGCGCGTTCGACGCGCGCTCGAGGCGGCGGCGGAGACGCGACGCGCGGGACGCATGGCGACGTACGACGAATCCGGCGACGAGGAGGAGAGCATGGAGCGCATGAGCGTGGAATTCGCGGCGGAGGCGCTGATCGCGAGCGGGACGTACGACGCGGACGCGAGAGCGGGATTGAGAACGCGGGCGACGCGCGCGGGCGAGTCGTGGAGGACGTTTGCGGAGGCGGAGGACGGCGCGGCGGAGCGAATGCGACGCGCGGCGGCGTTGGACGATGGGAGCGAATCGGAGAGCGAAGAACGAGCGGAGGGGGAGTGGTCGTGGACGCGGGCGGTGAAAATCGGTGGAGCGGCGGCGATCGGGGGGGCGGCGTTGTTCGTCACGGGGGGGGTCGCGGCGCCGGCGGTGCTGGCGTCGTTGAGCGGGCTGGGCGTGATAGGCGCGGCGACGACGGGGGTGTTGGCGACGCTGGGCGGCGTCGGCGCCGTGTTCGGCGCCACGGGCGCGGGGCTGACTGGGTACGCGATGTTGCGTCGAACGTCGACGGAGATGGAACAGTTTCAGTTCATTCCTCTGCGCGGCGTCGGGCGACGATTCGCGCTGCACGTGTTCGTTCCTGGATTTTTGCGCGATGAGCGCGATTTACTCCGCGCGTGGGGAGCGGAAAAGAATCAATACGTCGTCGTGATCGATGATCCGGGCGAACTCGGGATGACGCTCGAGCGCGACGACGACGGCTATTTGATCGTGCAAACCACCGACGCGTTGAAGCAGACCGTCAAGGGCGCGGCGTCTCTGGCTGGGGTGATCTCTGGGAGTATCTTGGTTTCTTACCGCTCGATCGATCCGCAAGAGTTGGCGCGTTCGCGTTCGAGTAAAATCTTGAGCAAGAAGGGCAAGACGCCGAAGATTGAGGAACTGGAAGCCATGCCGCGGCCGTTGGAGCTACGACTGCAACTCACCAAGGACGAGGCGTTGGATAAAAAAATGGACTCGCTGGTGGAAAAGATGAGGGAGGTCGTGCTGGAGAAGACGATCGACGAGAAGGACGCCGAAGCGCCGGCGGCAAAACCTGAGTGGGGAAATCACACCGGCGAACAATACGTGCTGAACTGGGAGCCGTCCACGCTCACCGAACTCGGCACCGCGATGCAGTTCGTGGGTGGTAAGTACGCCATCACGGTCGCCGCGCCGAAAGTTTTAGCTCGAACCGCGCTCGCGTCGATCACGACCGCGGTGTCTTGGCCGGTGACGCTCCTCAGCTGCGCGTGCTACCTAGACAATCCGTGGACGATTGCGCGAGCAAAGGCGGAAATCGCCGGGGAGGAAATCGCCAACGCTTTGCTCACCCAGCAGCACGGTCGACGACCCGTGACGTTCGTGACGTACAGCTCTGGCGCGTTTGTGGTTCAGAGCGCGCTGATGAAGCTCCACGCCGCTGGTGAAAAGGGAAAGAAAATTGTCGAGCGCGTCGTGTTCATTTCGGCGCCGATGTCTACGTCGAATAAAGTCTGGGAACCGATGCGAGAAGTGGTATCGGGGCGACTGGTCAATGTGTACGTCCCCGACGACTGGATGCTGCTGTTCTTTTATAGACTCAAGAGCGTTGATACGACGCTCGGATTGGCTGGGTTACAGCGCGTCGATAGAGATGACGTCGAAAACTTTGAAATGTCTTTTAAGCACGCGAACATCCCCGACGAGATGTCTCGCATTCTCAACGAAATAAATCTCGACGAATAACGAGGTAAAAAACGTACGATCTCAACGAAATAAATCTCGACGAATAACGAGGTAAAAAACGTACGATCTAGCTACTTGTTGTATATTCACATAATTATCAGTCTAACGTACCGCCGGTATGCTGGTACTCGTTCAACTACCAGACACGCCGTGTGATTCCTTCTTCGCCTCCGCGCGCTCTCGAGGGAACTCTTCGGCACGAATCGCGGCGTGATTGATCAACTCCTGCAATTTTGAATGAGATTCAGCGCTCGGATTGAGACTACCGGTGCGATGCAACTGATTCATGCACTCCGAAAATACGATGAACGTGTCAATGTCGTCTAGCGGGCTTTGGCACGAATCGTCATCGTCGTCGAAGAAGAAATGCTCGTCGTCTTCTGAGTCGACGTCGCCGGCGCGAGAGTACGGATCAGCGTCTTGCGCTTGCTTCGCCAACGCGCGGAGCGTCGTCGCGTCAAAGTGCATTTCTCCATCATCGTCCTCTTCGTCAAAGTTGTGTTCCTCGTATTCGTCTTCGCCGTCGAAGAGGCCAAGGCCATTCCATTGATGCCTACTCTTGCCGCTCGCTTCATCCGACTTGCGCTCCGTGATTTGCCATCGCAAATCTTCGAGTAAAGAGATGAGCGTGTCAAGAATACCTCCGAGCGCACCTCGAATCTCAGGTGTTAGCGACTCTGCCGGCGCTTGCAAAAGCGCCATGAGTCCCAACGCGCAAACTTTCTTGGCGTGTTCAGAGGTGAAGTTTTTACGTTCTCCACTCTTCCTGCGCTCGGCGAGCATGTTCGACCACAACGCGAACACTTCGTTCGTTTTGCCAGTTCGGTTCGTCGCTGCCAGCGCAAGCGATGCGTTATAATGAAGTGCATGCGCGTAAGTCATCATGAGCCAATCCCTAAAGTGTGGCAACTCCGCAGTCGCGAGACACGCAAGTGCAATGTTCACGTACGGTTCGATGACGACGTCGACGCGGCCGCGGCAATTCGTCATCACGCACTCCATCAACTTTGGCGCTGGCAAGCAATCGGGCTCGGGATAATCGCCTCCTAATACCTTTTCGCACAGCTTATACGTATCTTCCACGTAACTCGAGCCAGGGGTGAGAAAGTGCTCCGTGCCTCGACTGATGTAGTTGTCGAGCGGAATGAGCATATTCTCGAAATATTGCAGCGCCCAGTCATCCATCATGCGCATCATCAGCGGCCAGAGTTCCCACATGCGTGGTGTCACGACCGGAGTGAAATACGTTAGGTAGGACAATATCTCCAAAACTTCCTCAAACACGTCGTATCCTTCTTCGCTAATCATTTTATGCAAAATTGGGAACACGGCGGCTTCAAGTTCGGGGTACATGTGCGGTAAACTAGAAACGGATTCGAGAATCGTCGACATGGCGCGCAGACATCCCATGCATGCCATCATACCGTACTCATCGTCATCCTTTCCTTCAGCTTCTTGCACAACCTTCCAGAACGCTGCGGCGAGGTTCTGCGTCATGCCCAAAGCGAAGGGCGCGATGTCTTCGCCAAACTTTTCGGTGATTGTTTCAAGCGTGTACACAACATCTTCCGACTCCACTTCGTTCATGAGCTTGAAAAACTCGTCTAACAACTGTGGTAGAATACCCTTCAGCGCGCTCACGTCGTCTGTGGCTTGCACAAAAGCTCCGAGCCCAACGACTGCCTCGAACCTCACCGGAATTTCGGGATCCTTCATCGCATTTACGACGCTCGAAAACAGCTGCATAAAGTTATTCTGGTCTCGGAACGTGATATCCGAATACTTTGATACGCACGATACCGCCTTGGCGCGAATATGACCATGTACACAACCAAATGCCGGAACAACATGCGTCATGAGCATACCTTCGATTTCCTTTGCGTAATCCGGGTGCGTGGATAAAAGTTGCGACAGGGTGGTGATGACGAGCAGCGCGCCATCGAGTTCGTATCGCGCTCTAGCGTCCATCGGCCCGGATCTGACGCTGGAAGAGTTTTTGGTGAATATTTGAACCATCGCGCCTAACACCTTTGGCAAGTTTTCCTTCAGACGCCTGCCGGTAATCACCAATTCTTGTGTGTAACTGCACGCCGCGGTTCGTGGCGAATACATGTCTTCTATGAGATCTTGTGATTTGCGAACGTACTCTTGGGGATCATCCTTCCACAGCTCGTCGTCCTCAGCGCTGAAACATAGCATTGGAAATACGATTTGCTGGAAGATTGCATCGAGGTGCGGCTCCATGTGCTTGTACATCGTCGGAACCCCCAACGCCGTGGAGAGATGGTGCACGGCGAGATTGACGACTCGGTCGGGCATCACCGCACCCGTGGCGAGGGAGCTCAGTAATTGGATGTATACTGTCACAAAGTGTCCAGCGTATTTGTCACGATACACCGTCGCTTGAGCCTTGTCGTGAGGTTGGCACTTTTTCAAGTTGCCGTATCTATTGAACATCCGATTGACGACGTGCATCGCCCACTTCTTCGTCTTCCACCACGGCCAATGTTTCAACTCAGTCTTATCGTCCGTCGGCATATTCTCTGTCGGCACTGGCGCGGTGATGATCGCGTGAAACGCCGCCATCCATTCCCGAAACGTCCCTTCCTCGCGCAAAGACGGTCCGACGTTAAGATACGTTGCGCTCAAGTACGTCTTGCAAATCGCCTTCTTCAACTCCTCCAATTCCGTGTCCGGCGGGCCTTGATACGCAAGCAACGCCTTCAAAATCTCCAGCAACTTTGGAAACACCACGCGTATCATCTCTTCGATGTCTGCTCGCTCATCCACCGCCTTGAACTCATACTTTCGACACAGCGCGTGCAACACCAACACCGTCCCGCACAGCTTTCCGCTCTCGCTCGACGACGCGGCGTTCAACCCATCCAGCACCTGATTCGCCACCTCCGGCCAACGCCCGGGGAAATCATGATGAACGATCACTCGCACCGCCTCCACGAGCTGACTTCGCACCTTGCTCGGCGTGTTCGCGATCGCCTCCAGCGCGACGCGTCGAACCGCCGCTTTTTCGCCCTCGTCCAAGATCGGATTCGTCTCCGTCGTCGCCGTCGCGCCTTCGCGCTGCGTCCACGACTTATTGACGAGATGCTTGAAGTAAATGCTCGCGCTCTGCCGCGTGCCCATCTCCGTCGCGGCGTCGCTCGCGAGGCCGAGAAGGCCGAGCGCGGCGCCGCTGCGGGCGGCGGCGGATTTTAAAAACGCGTCGGCGGCGACGCGCGTGCCCTCATCGGCGCTCACTGACCCAGCGAGTGCGGCGCGAAGGTCTTCCATGTCGCCGAACCGCGCGCGCGGTGCGACGACGGACGCGCGGGCGTGTGCGGGGAGTGGCACGCGCCGCGCGGAGGGTTGACGCCGCGCGGAGGCGAGCGAGACGCGAACGTCGGGCGACGGAACGAGACGCGTGGCTAGAAACGCTGTCGCGTGCGTTACAAGGGTAAAACGAGACGACGTGATCACCACGAGTACTTGGCGTCGATGAAACGGTCTTCGTAGAGCTCGGCGGCGCGATCCCAACCCAAATCGCGCTCGAAACCGCGCGCTTGAATACGGCGAAACGCGTCCCGGTGATCGCGATAGGTTGTAATCGCGTGGCCCATGGCGTCGATGAGCTTGTTCGTTTCCGCGCTATCGAAAGTCCAACCGTTACCGGTGTCATTGAACGGGTCGTATTGCTTCACCGTGTCTCGTAAGCCGCCGACGGCGTGGACGACGGGCACGGTGCCGTACCGCATCGCGTACAGTTGGTTCAATCCGCACGGCTCGAATCGGGAGGGCATCAACAGAATGTCCGCCCCGGCGGTGATTCGATGCGCCATTTGCACCGAAAACCCAACCCAGGCGCGACATTTGTCGTGATGTCGGCTCTCCATCCCCCGCAGAGCGTCTTCCAAATCGCCCCGCCCGCTGCCCAACATGATGAGTTGCACGTCTTGGCTCATCAACCATCCTTCAGCTTCGGCGATCAAGTCTACGCCTTTCTGGTCATCGAGACGCCCGATGAATGCTAAAATAGGCACGTCTTCGCGTTCGGCCAACCCGAGTTGGCGCTGAAGCGCGAGTTTGCACGCGCGCTTGCCGTCCTCAAACGCGCCGGCGCGCGGCTCGTATCTCGCGTATCCGTCGCCGTCCAAATGATGATCAATGTCGGGCGACCACTCGTTCAAGTCGATGCCGTTGACGATGCCACTGAGCTTGTGCTCGCCGAATTCGCGAATCGTCGGCGCGAGCCCCCAGCCGCCCATGTCCGTCGTGATCTCCCACGCGTACCCTTCGCTCACGGCGATGACTTTGGTGGCGAGACGCAATCCGGCTTGCATGATGTTCATGCATTCACCGCCCATCGGATCGTCGAGCAAGAAGTGGTGCTTGTAATGATCTGGAAGCTGCAAGTTGTTGAATTCGACTAAAGGTCCGCGACCCTGGTGCGCCATGTTGTGAATAACGAAGCACGAGCGCGCGAACTCAAACTTGCCGTGATCGCGATAGTACGCCTGCAAGTACACCGGAAGCAACGCCGCGTGCCAATCGTTGGCGACGAATATTAAATTTTCATCTCCATACGGCACACCTCCGCACGGCACGTGCCACACCGCCTCTAAAGCGGCTTGACACAGCATCGCGTTGCGAAACATCGCGTCCGAGCGTTCGCCCGCGTAAATGTTGTCGCGCACAAAGTGATAGGCGCCGTGATCGACGAACACAAAATCCACCCCATCGCGGTACGAGTGAAAGTACCCAACCTCCACTTGACTCCCGAGAATGTTTAACGTCAACCGAACGTCGGTGTCGTACACTTCTTCGTACTCTTTATACCTCGGCGCGACGACCATCACGCGATGGCCTCGCCCGGCGAGCGCCTTCGGAAGCGACTGCATGACGTCACCAAGACCGCCAGTCTTACTAAACGGCGCGCACTCGCTCGCGACCATGATGATGTTCAGCCGCTCTCGACATTTCGGCGCCGCCGGCGCTTCACGTTCCGCCTCCGCTTCCGCCGCCGCCGCCGCCGCCTCCGCCGCCGCCGCCGCGACCGCCGCCTCCGACGCCGTCCCACCCCCCCCGCTTCCCGCGCGCTCCACGAACGCCGACGCGTCCTCCAACGCCGGTCTCCCTTCCCCCCCGTACGCGCTCTTCTCTTCCCGCGCCGCGCGTCGCCGTTCCAACCGCTCCGTCAGCGCGCGCCGCTTCTCCAGCAGCTCCACCGACCTCGCCCTGAGCGCCTCCAACCGCGCCGCGCGCGCGTCCTCGTCCTCCGTCGCCGTCATCGCCGCGCGTCCTCGCGTCGCGCGCGCGCCGCCGCGCCGCGCCGCGCGCGCGCGTCGCCCGCGTCCCGTCGTCGTCGCCGCGTCGGATGCGACGCCGCGCGTCGTCGCCGCGCCGCGCGCCATCGCGTCGAGATTCGCGTCGTCGCGTCGTCGTCGCGGTCGTCGTCGTCGTCGGCGCGCGTCGCGTCGCGCGCGCGCGTCGCGTCGCGGCGTCGCGTCGTCGCGGCGGTGTCGCGCGGCCGCGACGCTGACGCGGATCGTGGGATTCGAACCCGAGTCTCGCGGTTCGTCGATTGAAAACACGGACCGAGCGCATCTCGAAGAACGCGCACTGCGTCGACGGGGGACGACGACGCGCGGCGATGGCGACGACGCCGGCGACGGCGCGGTCGAGCGCGCGACCGACGGCGCGACGCGCGACGCGACGGACGGCGCGACGGACGGCGCGACG
>VMHT01039413.1_pt1 | contig 18556 bp, 27 predicted proteins | sample 4693611 | NCBI WGS metagenome assembly VMHT01 (sample SAMN12280063, study PRJNA550983) | marine metagenome | isolation source: seawater sampled from same location over 5 years 0.02-0.2 micron viral filtrate | place: USA: collected off the coast of southern California halfway between the port... ...
GTTACAGAGACACAGACAACAAGTTCTGGATACGACATGAAGGAAGCAGAGAAGCTTCTTGAAGAACAATTAAGCATCCAGACACGCCTCAACAACCTCAATCTTTTCCAGGGTGAAAAAGAAACCAAGGAAAGGCTTGCAGCAATCAAAGACCTTAATAAGCAAGATGAAGAATTAAAACTTGCACAGGAAGAACGACAGAGGCAGCAGAGATTGCGTGAAGAAGAACTGATGGCTCAAGTCAGTGCAGCAACAAATGAATACAAAAGCGCAGAAGTAGATCCAAATCGATTGTTTAAGAAAAAAGGAACTGGCTCCAAGATCCTTGCTGCATTGGCTGCTGGACTAGGTGCTTATGCATCAGCAATGACCGGCACTAAAAACTTTGCTTTAGACATAATTAATTCCGCCATTGATGACGACATTGATGCACAAAAAACAGAGATAGCACAAAAAGCCGGTGCCATTACTGAGCAACGGAATCTGCTGAATGATTTGATCCGCAAGGGCATGTCAGACACAGAAGCAGAAAAGGCTGCACGAGTCATCATGATTGAGCGTGTCGAGTTACAACTAAAGGAACGTCTTGAAAAGATAAGTGGAGCTGCTGCAAAGCAACAAGGACAACTTCTGCAAGAGCAATTAAATAATGAGAAACAATTAAAACTGGAAGAACTGAAGCAGGCTGCAGCGCCAAAGACGGTGACAATTACAAAACAGCAACCATCTCCTGCATTAAAGCTACAGCAAAAATTCCAAGAATCAGAAGCATCTGCATTAGGAAGAGCTTCTGGTCAAAGAAAAGCAGAAGAAACATTACCGCTTTCTGAAAAAGATAAACTAGATAGAACAGTTCCAGGTTTTGTTGGATATGCAAATACTAAAAAAGACGCTGATACTGCAAAACAAGCAATAAAAGACATAGAAAACTTGGATAAAGCTTTGGATGAATTGATTCAAATGAAAAAAGATTACGGTTATGAGAATCCGCTTTATTCAGAAGCAAGGACTAGCGCAGAGTCAAAATCAATCCTAATGCTTGGAATGTTAAAATCTGAAGCTTTTCTTGATCTTGGAGTGTTGCAGGAAGCAGACGTCAAGCTATTGGCTAGAGCAGTCACAGTAGATCCACTAGGACAAATCAATACGGATCTTGTTTTGGCACAATACCAAGCACTTAAAGACTATGTTGCCACTTCCAGGGATATTATTTTCAAATCTTTAGGACTTACGCCTGAGACAGGAGTAAGAGTTGACATGACAAAAGATGATCTACGAAATCAGTTCCGTTCCTCACAGTCTCTTTACTCAGAATAAATGCCAAAGCTTTACAACAACGAAACAGGACAAATTGAGGATGTTCCGTTTCAAGAGGTAAATAATGCTATCGAATCTGGCACCTATGGTTTCCAAGCTGGACCAGCAGTCCCATTAGAAAACCCATCTGGTGAAGTGTATCTCATGCCTGCCGACAAGGCTGCAGAGATCATACAAGACCATTCTTGGAGGTTTCCTTCACAAGAAAAGACGACTAACTTTTTTAATGATTTACAGAAGGATGTTGCCAAGGCAGATGAAGAGGCACGTTTAGAAGAAGAATATGGCGACGCACCACTGCAGGCCGGTTTCTTTGGTGCAACACGAGGACTGACCCTTGGTTTGTCAGATCCGCTTTGGAGATCGTTAGGAGTATCAGCAGAACGCCTGCGCGAACTAGAAGAAAGGCAGCCTGGGATATCAACAACGGCAGAGATCGGAGGTGCGCTTGTTCCTTTATTATTACCAGAACCGACATCAACAACTGGAGCTGCTGCAAGACTCGGATTGTTGGCTGCTCGTGGAGTTACTGGTGCATCTGCTCAAGCAGGGAAAGTTGCTGCAAGAGCATTAGGGAAAAAGATTGCCGGTCAGGCAGGAAAGCAGACCTTGGCAAGAGCTGCAGCGCCATTAGCATTGGGCGGAGCAGTTGAAGGCGCATTGTATGGGATTGGTGAAACCATTTCTGAGGATGCACTTGAAAACAAAGAGATGTCTGCAGAAGCATTTGTCGGAAACATTGGGATAGGAACTCTGCTTGGCGGAGCAGGAGGTGTTCTCCTGGGCGGAGGAAAAGAAATAATCCAACGGTCTGCACGCAGCAGAATGGCTGCTCGATTATTGGATGAAAGACAGGCAAGGGATTTCAAACGTCGAGTATTAAAAAACGCACAGCGTGATGGTAGGCGTGTTTCTGTAAATGATCCACGTCCGTTGCTCCAAATAATGGACAATGAAAACCTTACTAGATATGCACCACGAGACAAAAAAGGAAAGATTTCACATGGTGGATTTGGTCGTGCAATCAAAGAAAAAATTGTTGGTGGAGTTTCTCTGGTAACCAATGCAGATAAAAAATTACTGGATGAATTCTTTTCTGCAAATCCTGAAGCAGCAAAATTACGAAGATGGGCTTTCGCCACACATTCAGAAAAGATGGATCTTGCTACTAGCTTTAGAGAGCAAGTTGAACTGATGTACAAAAAATCAGAAGAGCTTGTGAAAGGGCTTACTGGCGCTGAGAAATATGCACAAGTAAATAAATTATTGCGTGATCAAGATGTTGCGCCAGTTAAAGCTGCAGCAATGGATATGATTGAAAGGTTTATTGAAGTTGTAGACGACATGAAATCAAAGCCAGATATCTATCAATATAAATCTGCAATTGAAAATATTAATTTGGCGATATTTGGAGAAAAAAACAAAACCCCAGGACTAATAGGAAAGATTGAAAACGCAAATTCAGCATTCCAAATCTTTAAAATATTAGATAAGACCAAAAAACAAGCAATAGATCCACATCTAAAATTTGGCAAGATGCTAGTGCCAACTGAAGCAGAAACAATAAACCATCTTGCAAGGAAAATTCGACTACCAATCAAAGTTTTATTAGAAAATAAAAAAGTATTTGGAGAAGCTGCATCTTTACAGAAAAAAATCAACAATGCTGCTTCTGATTATTTAGATTTTGAGGATATGTTCAAACGCAATTTTACATTTAAGCACTATAAAAGTGGACGACCGATTTACACAGTTGGAGACAACAAAATTGTTTCATTCTTAAACATGCGCGGACGTTTTCATGCGACATCTTCACCTCAAAAAATGACTGGTCCAGGTGGATACAACGAATTAGTTGAGCAACAAAATACCATACAAGAGCTTGCTGAATCACTTGATCCTCAAACCAGAAAATTTAAAAAGATTTTAGCCGGTGAGGAAGGTGGAGAAATCCAAGAGATGGACGACATTATTGATCAATTTACAGAACACAATTCACTCCGACAAAAGTCATGGGACGAACTGGTTCTAGGCAAAGACCGGATGATTTTAAAAGAAGGAATGACCGGTCTGCAAAAATCTATAGATAAAATTAGCGAGAACCTTGCACAAATGCAGGAAAATTGGGCTGCATCTTTTAAGCTTAAAGACTTAGCCGGTGGATCTAAGACTCAGACAACCATAAGCACGATTCAAAAAGCTGAAGAAGTGTTGAGATCAACTAAAGAAAAGATGAAAAGGTCTGTTCTTAATATGATCAAACCAGCAGCAAAAGGAGCAAAGGCAGCAACACGAGCAACAAAGGCAGAAGGTTCTGCAATGGAGGGAGGTGTTAAGTTAACAGAAGAATTAAAAGGGCGTGAACCAAAAACACCAGAGGAAGAACAAGAACGGTTTAAGAAAGAGACTGACGAGATATCACAACTGAAAGCAGATCCATCTTTGATGATATCTAGGTTAGGAATCAACCTCGATGAGCTTTCCATGGCTGCGCCTGAAGTCGCCATGAACGTCACACAGACCGCGCAGCGTGCCATTGAATATGCCTACAAAAATATTCCGACTTCACCACTAAACGGAGAAGTCTTGTCAGATAACTTTCAACCATCACGAGAACAACTCTACAGATGGCGGACGGTCATGCGTGCGATTGAAGATCCCATGGTCATAACTGATCAGATTGCATCTGGCTTCATTGTTCCTAAAACCCTGGAAGCAGTGCAGGAAGTCTATCCAGAGATGTTGAACGAACTGCGAAAGATCACACTAGAGGAAGCAGCAAAGCAGCCAAAGATATCGATTCAGCAGCAGATGCTGATCTCACAAGTGATGGGTGTTGCAGGACCATACCGGAAGATGACGCCAGGATTACAAGCAACATATCAGCAACCGATTGGAACTGGACTGCAGAGGAAAACAAACAAGGTCCAGAATCTTGACCGGCTTTTTAAAACACCAGTTCAAGGTATCGCATGAAAAAAATATTTATGACGGCAGTTTTTTTGTTGATATCCGGTCAGGCATTTGCGGACAAGCTCATGGCAGATGAGTATCAGCAAAGAACAAATCCTCATTATGATTCTCAATACCAGAAACCTTCTGCGACGGTCAACGATGTTCCTGACCGCATAGCAGCAATGTTTTTAGACCAAGGAGTGATTGGTGCCATGCTGCTAATTTTAGGCTTTTGGTTCTATAAAACTGAGACGCAAGCGCGGACTGATAGAAACAAAATGAATGACAAGTTTGAGGAACTGATAAGAGAAAGTTTTGACAAGTCTGATCTGATTGAAGTCAAGACAAGCATTGCCTCGATCAATACACAGATGACGAATGTGGAACGTGAGGTCGAAACATTAAAAGACTTTATATTAAGCGGAAGAATAGGAGGGAACCGTGGCTGAAACTATTGAAAAAATAACGAAAACAGATCCTCCCAAAAAGAATGGGAACTATACTGTTACTGAAAAAATAGTATTAAGACGAGCAAATTTTAGGTTCTTGTTGGCAATATTAATATTAAGTATTTATGCCTTCACAATTTACTCTCTGATGTACACATCACCGTCCTTAGATCCTAGTATGAACACGCTTCTTGTTTCAACTATTGGAGCATTGACCGTCTTGATAAGCCAAATTGGGAGTTTTATGTATGGTGACCCAAAGAGTGATACGTCGGACAGCAACGACAAAAAAGAAGAGAATGAAAACGGTAAAACAGAAGAGGGTACAAAGTGATTAACTGGTTTCTGAAATTATTTGGAACACCGAACATAGAAACATTTTATGAGAAAGATACACAAATGCTTAATCTCGTTTTACCGGCAATCAGCAACATGCTGATCGAATTCATTAAAGACGAAGCTACAGATTTTGCTAAAGAAACCCTGGAGAAACACGTCAAGCAACTTCCGCCAGATGTTGCAAAAGCAATTGACGATGCCATTGATGGTGACAGTTCTCACGATCATAAGTCCCTCATTGACATGGCCTCAAAAATTTGACTTTAGCATGGCAAACAGAGTATCTAGGAATTTTACAATTGAGGAGCTGACTGCCTCAACGGTTGCCATCCGAAACGGTCTGTCAAACAAACCTCCGCAAAAAGCACTGATAGCAATCACGACATTGGCGCAGCAAGTTTTGCAGCCAGTGCGTAATCAGTTTGGTCCGGTCAAGGTCAACTCTTGTTATCGGTCACCGGAGGTCAATCAGCTCGTAGGAGGCAGTTCAAAATCGAGCCATTGCTGTGCGGAAGACGACCATGGAAACGTCACAAAGTCTGCTGCAGATATCGAAGTTTTTGACATCAAGGTCAATAACTTGGAACTTGCACAATGGATTCGTGACAATCTAAAATTTTCGCAATTAATCTTGGAATTCTACCGTGAGGAAAAGGGACCGCACTCCGGTTGGGTACATGTCTCCTATGATTTAACAGGCGAAAATAATAATGAGGTATTGACTGCAAGCCGAGTCAACGGTGCAGTCAAATACACTCCTGGTTTGCCTGAATAATGCATCACGCTATGAACAAAAGCGTGAACATGTAAAGTACTGAAACGAGCAAAGCCAGTAATACCAACGGTTATAGCGGTCAATCAAGACCCCTCATAATCGATCGGTCGCAGGTTCAAGTCCTGCCTGGCCCACCATAATATCAGTACTTTACGGCATTTTTCGATGGTTTTGTACACGATGAACATGCGTGAACATAGGTCGAAAATCGCAAAATCTTGCAGATCCTGTGAACAAAATCGTGAACATTATTTTTCAATAAGTTCTATTGCACTAACGAGTTGATCCATCGACTCGTTCAGTATTTTTTTTGTTTCCTCAAGTTCCATCTCAAGATTTTTTATATATTCTTCCTTTGCTTCACTGTCCTCGTCTACCCTTTTCGATTGTGTCATAAAGCATTTCTTTAACAGCCTCTAGTTTTGCCTCTAGATTCCGTATTTTTTCTGAATCTGATATGCCTGTCAAAATCCAGGGTATATCAAATCCTTGTTCACATAATTTCTTCATGATGTTACCGGACAATTGAGCGCGTCCTGACATCACATTTCCAACATATGACCGACTTGTGCCGATCTTATCAGCAAGCTCTTGTTGTTGCATTCCTTTTTCTCTGAAGACCTGACGTAGTCTTTCGACGATCTCTGGGTCTTCAACTGATCTTTTTGACATTGTGTTTTTTTATAGTTGGTTTTGCACTCAACAACTCAACCTGAGTCATATTGGTGGTGGGTGTTTATATACGTTTGCCTGTTTACGTCGTCTACCAAAGACGCTGTGTTTAAATCTGAATTTCTTGATTCCTCTATTTGGTGGACTGTTAGCTTTTCCCAAACATCCACAAATCCAAAATTTGTGTTTAGGCATTTGACCCTTTCCAGGAACCCATCCAAAGAATATTTCGCTTTCTTCCCCATGCGCCAATCACCCTTTTTTGAGTGCTAAATCCTTCTGTTCTGTATCGGTATAAAGATAGCCATTGAGAACCATTACCAAGGAGCAGCACTTTCTGATCCCATTGCTGTAGTCTAGTCATTTTTTTGTTTATTAAGGTTTAAAACATGTTTGCATCTCATCATCTTGACAAAGCATTGTCAAGTATTGCCGAAGTCTTTTTTGTGTGATCGTCAACAAGATGCTTGTAAATCTGCGCTGATTGTGGATCTTTCTGACCTAGATGATGCTGAATGTCTTCAAGCGTTCCGCCATTGTTGGCAATGATGGATGCAGTAGTGTGACGCAGCGAATGCCAGCAGATTTTGCGGTGACGATAATGTTCGCGGAACCATGGCTGATCAGAGTGGTCGTGAGTACATTCAGCAGAACAATTGATTCCTGCTCTTACGAGCGCACGTTTTAATCCCTGAAGGAAATCTGGCGTGCCTTTGAGATCATAGTTCTTGGAATTGTTTGACCAGGATGCCTGCCGTGGAAAGATGCGGTTGCTGTAGATAGCACGCACCTTCATGCGCTTGCGTAGGATCGTGGCAGCAGAGTCGTCCAAGATGATCTGCTTTGTGGTTTTGTTCTTGGTGTATCGGAAGACAAGCTTGTTGTTGATCTCGTCAAAGTCGGACCATAGTGAATTCATCAATTCGTTTTTCCTGCTGCCTGTGTAGACTGCCAGAACCACTGCGTCGAACAGATGCGGATTCTTGGATTTTTCTAACTCGTCAAGCAGACGGTGATACTCATCTATGGAAAGCCAATCGTGTCGGCTGCGCTTCTCTACCCAAAGACTGTCGCCCTTGTTGCCATTTGACAGCATGAAGTTGCGCTCAATCCATCTGCGCTTTTTAGATGCAGACCATGTCAAGACACGAGACAAGGAAGAAAGCAGTGCATTGTAGGTGCTAGGTGAATATCCGTTGCTAGGATGGAAAGGCTCAAGCGCCTGCGCGATATGCTGCTCATTCAGCTCGTCAAGCTTTACATGCCCAAGCAGAGACTTCACGGTGCGGAGTTCCGACAAAACAATTGTTTCGCCCTTTGGAGCTTTCTTGTTTTCTGCTTCCTTTAATGTAGGCCAGTGCTTCTCGTTCCACTGGTCAATTGCATAGCCTACCGTCAACCCTGCAGACTTATCTCCTACCTCAAGACCAAGTTTGTTGACTGCGTCGTTTAGCAGCTCGGCAAGATAAGCATCACGCTTGTCACGGACTGATGCCAGTTCTCTCGCCTTTGGTTTGTATGCCCCATCAACAACACGATCAGCAGTGTCTGAGGTCAGACCAAGTGCCTCAAGTTTGTCAAAGGTAATAAGCACACGACGTTTCTGTGTACCGTTCTCAGGCGTTAGGTGAGCCTGGACGACTTCTCTGTTTGTGTTCCAGTAAATGACAATTTTCATTTGATCCTCATGTATGGCCCCGAAGGGCCGGTTGTTGTTACTCAATTACACCATCTTCTAAAAGTTCTGCTTCTAACTTTTCAATTGAGCTAGAAATCAATCTCAACGAATTGATGTTGCTTTCTGCTCCGTCTCTTACTTCCACATTACGACTCCTAGAAATATCAACCATTTCTTTTAAAGCATCTAGTCTTGCCCTAATTTCTGAATTCATTTGCACCTTTTATTTTTTTTGTTGACAAGGGAGACATACAATGTATTTTGAATGTCAGCGTGATGACATTAACATCACGTTGAATACATGTTAACATCTTAACACATAGAGTCAAACATATAATGAATAAAAAAATTATAAGACTATCTGAAGCAGCTCAGATCGTTGGTGTTAGCGAATCCATCTTCAGGCGGAAGCATCTGCAGAATCTAGATCCAGAACAGCTTTGGCCCAATGGACCTTACTTTTTCATTCGATCAGACGTGCAGGCTTATGCAAGAGAAGCAGTTAATTGATGCCATGCAGAGGCTCACTGAAGAGCTAGTCCAGTTTCGTGTATTGCTGACGCCTGAACTCCGCAAGATGGAAGTGTTAGACAGCATAGACAAACAACACAAGGACTGCCTCGCAGCAGTAAGGAGGAAGACATCGAAAGATTGATTCTTATCACTCCGGTTCCAAAACCGAGAATGACACAGCGTGATCGATGGAAGGAACGACCCATTGTCAAACGCTACCGAGATTATTGCGACGCGCTACGTTCCGAGTTGCCAGAAGAAATGACGCATCCAGATTTGAATGCAGGAATAACAGACATTTCAATCCTTTTCTGTATGCCTATGCCTAAGTCATGGAGCAAAAAGAAAAGAAGAGAAATGTTTTTTAAACCGCACCAGCAAAAGCCTGACATTGACAATCTTCTCAAAGGATGGATGGACGCACTATACCGAAACGACCAAATCATTTGGAAAGTTCAGGTCGAAAAACGATGGCATAAGGTAGGTAATATCCAGGTGAAAATATGAAAGAAAAAAAATGGGAACAGCTAGAACTCATGTCGATCTCTTCAGCGGAATCGGAGGATTTGCCCTCGCATGTATGTGGCTCAGAATCCAAACCATCGCATTCTGTGAAATCGAAAAATACGCACAAAGAGTCCTTAGAAAAAACTTCCCAGGAACACGGATATTCGAGGACGTTCGGACATTTCCAACAGATGAATTTCAGCAGCCTTGGCTGCTTACCGGAGGATACCCTTGCCAACCTTTTTCAAGTGCCGGACTCAGAAGAGGCGAGAAGGACGACCGTCACCTCTGGCCTGAGATGCTCAGAATTATTCAAGAGAGCAGACCTCATTGGGTGCTTGCAGAAAATGTTGCTGGTCACATCTCAATGGGCCTCGACGAAGTGCTATCTAATCTGGAAGGAGAAGACTACGCCTGCCAACCGTTTGTTATTCCAGCTTGTGCCAAAGATGCCAACCACCGACGTGACAGAGTCTGGATTGTGGGCAACGCCAACACTAAGCGACACAAGACCAAACAGGGATATGGAAAAACAGATGAAACGGAACAGTTTAGGTCTAGCGGAACAAGTTCAAGTAGAAAAATTTTGGGCAACGCCAAGAGCAACGGATTACAAAGGTGCAGGAGCAGGGACAAAGAATCTGTCAGAGCATGTGCAAGCAACCGAGAGGAAATTGTGGCTTTCAACACCGACCTCAAGCATGAGTGTCAGATCAAAAAGGTTTCGGAACGGAGCACCGACTCCAGCAGAATTTGTCATGTACCCGACTCCTCTAGCCGACGATGCGAAGAACGTGAATCCGAAACCAAATCGCATCCCAGGCTTAACTGCGAAAGTCAAAGAAATGGAGAAGATGTTTCCAACTCCAACGGCATCAGATGCAACGACGCACTGGAACGACAAGAAAAGGTTCGACAGTCTAACGGCGAAAATCAATCAAGAAAAATCGGACCCTACTGGGGCGCTGAACCCAATGTGGGTCGAGTGGCTCATGGGATACCCAATCGGGTGGACCGACTGCGCGGACTTGGAAACGCCATCGTCCCTCAAGTCGCATACGAAATCATCAAAGCAATGATTGAAGCAGAAGAGACATATGAAACAGGGAATCCATAAGACCATGCCGGTCAATCAGTACCGGTCAGATCCATCACTTGGATCTTCACAAATAAAGGCGCTCAAGGATATCCAGAGATTCTTGCATCTGGAGAATAATCCATTGAAGGAAACTTCAGACATGCACCGTGGCACACTCATACATAGTGCAGTTCTGGAGAAGGATACGAAATCAGTCCTCCTTGAGCGTCACCCTTACGAGAAACGAGCAGGCTGGAAAGAGGAAGACCACGACCTAGCAATTGCCGTTCAGCAGCAGGCCAACAAGCATCCACTCATCAAAAACATTCTGAAGATAGGCGTGCCTGAAGTCAGCGTCTTTGCTGAGCTTTGCGGAGTCCCATGCAAAGGCCGAATCGATTGGTATCAAGACCTGGATGATGACCGCAAGGCCATGACGATCAGAGGCGGAGTCCCTTTCCAAATAGATTCAAGCGCCGTCTCACTCTACGACCTAAAGACGTTGGGCAAAGGTTTTGCGGAGCAAGAAGCCTTCATGAAATACGTTGCCAACAATGGGCTGCATATTCAGGCAGCCTTTTACTACGACCTAGTCACCGAAGTAATAGGTCATCCGCCAGCTCGATTCAGTTGGATAGCAATTGAACGAGACAAACCGCACATGATGGCAGTCTATGACGCCTCAGATTGGTTGGACATAGGGCGCTACGAGTATCAGCGCAACCTCCAACACTACCGCGATTATCTGCAGCTTAGTGATGCAGAACGCGAACAGGCCATGGTTTCAGGATATCACCAGGATGAACGTGTCCTGCCAGTACCTGGATGGGTTTCCACTAAACACGAACAGAGAGGATTTGATGAGTATTAATCAGATTATAAAGAAGATGGAAAAACCAAAACTCAAGCACCGTCTACTCGGTCGCATGAAACGAATCGTCAGAATCAACAAGCAACAAGGAAATTGATGGAAGAGAAACAAGAAGAACGGTCACTCGCAGTCACACTCGCAGAGAAATACGGAGTCAAAACAGAAGCATTCTTGGACACAGTTAAAAAGACTGTGATGCCTTCAATGAGTGTCAGCAACGAACACCTTGCTGCATTTCTGATGGTCGCCAAGGAGCATGATCTGAATCCAATGACTGAGCAGATCCACGCCTTTCCAAGCAAGGGCGGAGTCAAGGCCATGATTGGCATCGATGGCTACGTCGCACTGGCAAACAGGCATCCTGCAATGGACGGCATGGAGACAACTTTGAACCGTGATGAGAACGGCAAAGTCTACTCTGCAACATGCACCATCCACCGAAAAGACCGCGCCAGACCCATCATTGTAGAAGAGGATCTTGCTGAATGCAGACGTGATACATCTCCCTGGAAACAACATCCAAACAGGATGCTGCGACACAAGGCAACCATGCAGTGCATCCGTTACGCATTTGGTGGAGCAAACTTGTCAGACGAAGATGAAGCACGCGACCAAGGATATGATCCAGATTCCAGAACCATGAAGGATGTCTCGCCTAAGAAGGAAGGCACCGGACTAAACGATCAACTGGCGAAGCTGACCGGTCCAGAACCAGAAGATGGTTGGCCTTCTATGCGATACGACGAACCTGAATCACAGCAGCCAGATCCAGACACAATCATTACTGCAGAGGCAGATGTCGTCGAGGCTAAAACAGAAGAAAAGCCTGCCAAGAAGAAAGCACAAAAGCCTTCTGAAAAAGTGAAGGAACTTCTTGCCAAAGAAGCAGCTCAGAAACAACTGGATCAAGCACAGCAGCAAGATGGAATCCAGACTGATCTGTTCTGAAATTGAGTCCCAAGCAAATCGGGTGACCAATCTCCTAGCCAGTAGCTCCTTAATGCTGGCACATCGGTCTTTACCTTACCTGAAAAGCCTCTGATCAAACCATGCTCTTGGGACTCTAAATTATGACAGCAAGAAGTGTTCTTGAATACGGAGTCGAGATTGAAGGAACACGCTTGACTCCGTTGCGTCCTGCAAATCCTGCGACACGAGGAGGTGCATCCTATTTCGTTTATCGATGCAGATGCGGAACTGAAAAGGTTCTCAGGAAAAAGAATGTTGGACCACAAGCAAACAAGACGAGGTCATGTGGCTGCCTGCGTCGAGAGCAGTGTGCTTCTCTTATGGGCGGAAACTTATACGAACCTGGAAGAACACCCTGGAACAAAGGATTGAAGAATCCATATGACCCTAAGAAACCACGCAAGACCACAAAAGGAAGACCGGCCTGGAACAAAGGACACATCAAAGTCAAGTATCCAAACGGTTCTTTTGTATATGTAAAAGTCAGCGACAAAGCAATAGGAAGCAATAACCCATGGAGCCGAGTCTAGTTGATAACAAGATTAAAAGATGGAGCAAAATATCAAAAAGTAATTTGATGATGACGCCAAACGAAACAGAGAAAATGGACAAGATTGAGAATGAATTCCTTACTTTAGTTATTGAAATGAGGAAGGCACAGCAAGCTCTTAGTTTCGGACGAAAACCATCTGCCTATGATAGGAAAAACGCAGCAGAAAAGAAGGTGGATGATTACATTCTAAAGCTACTCAGAGGAGGGCAATAAATGAGCTTAACAACTGGAACCATTTCAACTTCTGGAGCATCCAGAGGACCCAAAACACGTTGGATTAAAACGCACCAAACTATTGTTAGAACAGTATGGTACGAAATTGATGACACTTATGGCATCGACAGTATTTTCCAAGCTTTTGGGCATGGTTTAAAACGAAATGCAATTCATAGAAAAGAAACAGTCCATGAAGAATGTATTTCAAAAATTGTAGACGAAAAACCAAAATCTTTAAAATAAATATATAGCAAAATAATGGAAGGTTTTATTGGTACACCAGAAGAGTACTTTGGTGCAGTGACATACCGTTGTGAACAATGCGGAGACTCCTTTGATACATACCGTATCGATGACAGGATCTGCCAAGAATGCGAAGAGAATGAAGATGTTTAAAAAGCCAAACTATATTGAACAGTTTACGAAAGTGAATGAAAGACTCACCGACTTACATAATGCCTACAGAATCCTGCTGCAGAACGTCAATAAACTGCAGAAAGCAGTCGAAGATAGCAATCCATATGACTACAACATTAAACAGATTATTGAGGACGTTGATGAACTAGAAAACGACTATGAAAGTTTAACAAAATCGGTGTTCAAATTAGTTGGTGATAATTATAGAGAAACAGATGAAAGACTTAACAAAATAGAAGAAATTGTGATGAAACTTTCAGACAAAGTTCATGGCACAAAAAGAGACGAAACAATACTACTTAATCCATTTGAAGAATACCTTACAGCAAAGGAGCAATTTGTTGCTTCCAAGATGAATCTATTGTTGGCAAATGTATGGTCCATGGAATGGACTGTTCGCACTATCAACTGTTTAGAAAAAAACAAAATTGAAACCCTCAAAGACCTCTGTAGTTACTCAGAAAAATCACTGTTAAAAACCAAGAATGTGGGCCAGAAAACACTGAACGAAATCAAGTCAGTGCTTGCCCAATACGACCTCAAGCTGCGTGAAAAAGATGAACAATCCATACAAGATTGAAGGACCAGCAGTCATAAGTTTTTCTGGAGGTAGATCGTCAGGATTCATGCTCTGGAATATCCTTCAGGCACACGATCATAAACTGCCAGACGACATCAAAGTGGTCTTCAGTAACACCGGCCTGGAACATCATGAAACCTACGAATTTATTCACCGAATTGAAGAGAACTGGTGCGATATTACATGGTTAGAATACACATTAAATGATGAAAAAAAACCGTCTCACAAAGTTGTTAATTATGACTCTGCTAGTAGAAACGGAGAACCATTTGATTTGTTAATTAAATACAAAAAATTTCTGCCAAATCCAGTTGCAAGAATCTGCACTGTAAATCTTAAAATTGAGACACTTAATTGGTACATCGATTGGCCTGAATATCATAAATGCATTGGATTAAGAGCAGATGAGCCTCGACGTGTTACTAATATGCGGAAAAAGCCAGACGTCTTTTTACCAATGGCGGATGCAGATCACAGCAGATTTGACGTTATGGAATTCTGGGCTGGTCATGAGCTGGATTTAAATCTGCCAATGCGAGGCAACATTCTCAGCAATTGCGTCGGCTGCTATCTTAAAAGCTATAAATCCCTAGAACAGATTGCTCTTTCAGATCCTCAATATTTTTCATGGTGGATTGAAACAGAAGAACAAACCGGAAGTCTGTTCAGATCAGATCGGCCTGCTTACGCCAAGATCAAATCCAATGCTCACAAACAAATGGCATTCGACTTTGGCGACACCATTGATTGCTTCTGCACAGATTGATGAGCTGGATAAAAAAAAGGAAAGTTATGGCAACGTGGAGACAACTGAAAAGACAAATTCTGAAAAACCAAGGATTACTAAACTACAAAAAGAAACGGAGAAATGCGAATCGGTCTTTATGATCTTGATTCCAAGATCCCAAACCTTGCGCTAATGCGGATCTCTGCATGGCATAAAGCGCAAGGCCATGAGACAGAGTTATATCTGCCTATCCTGCATGAAACATACGACAAGGTTTATTGCAGCAGCATCTTTGATTTCTCTGACAAGTCTTACATCCAAGAAGACATGATTCTTGGTGGAACTGGCATTGATCTGACCACGGTTTTGCCTCCAGAAATTGATCAGATGAATCCCGATTATGATCTCTATGGTTATGAACACAATATCGGATTTGCCATGAGAGGCTGCCGATTCAAATGTGGTTTTTGTGTCGTGCCTCGCAAGGAAGGAAAGGCACATTTTAAAAGCACCATTAGCAACCTAATCACCAACAAAAGTAAATCCAATTTTCTCATGCTTTTAGACAATGACTTTTTCGGAAATCCAAATTGGAAAGATTGCATTGATGAGATTAAAGACATGAATCTGCGAGTTAATTTTTCGCAAGGATTAAATATCCGAATCATATCTGAAAAGCAGGCTCAAGCATTGGCAAGTGTCCACTTCACAAATTCATCTGGCAAGTACAAACAAGTGACTTTTGCATGGGACCAAATCGAGGATGAAAAGACCATTATGAGAGGATTTAAAAGGTGCGTTGAAGCAGGCATCAAACCATATCAAATGCAGTTTTATGTCCTCATTGGATACAACTCAACCGAGGCACAGGATCTCCATCGTGTTATGACCATTAAGAGTCTTGGAGCTGACCCATACGTCATGCCTTTCAACAAGAAAAACAAAAGACAGATGAGATTTACCAGATGGTGCAACCATCGAGCAATTTTCAATACCGTTGAATGGAAGGATTACAAAAAGGCTGCATGAGCTGGATAAAAATACACCGTCAGCTTCTTGACAACGACCTTGCCTCTAACCCTGGATCTCTGTCTCTCTGGGTCCATCTTCTCCTCATGGCAAGCCACAACAAATACGTCTCAGTCCGAGGTGATTCTGCAGTCGAAATTCACCCTGGACAAGTCCTCACTTCACGCAAGAAATTAGCCCAAAAAACCGGCCTCTCAGAGAGCAAAATTGAGCGCATTTTGAAGGCATTTTTGACCGGACAGATGATTGAACAGCAAACGAAGTCCAAATATCGAGTGATATCAATACTTAAATGGAATGAGTACCAGATTGATGAACAGCAAAGTGAACAACATTTGGACACTACCAAGAATATATATAGTAATACTACTAGCGTAGTATTACCTAAAGTCCGAAAGCCTACGAAATCAACGAAGAAAAAAACCTACAAAGAACACCCTCATTTCCAAGATTGGTGGACTAAATATTCCAAAGCTTCGCCAGACCCAGAAGGCTCCAGAAAAAACGCTGCACTCCAATACATCATCTGCGCTTCCGATTTCACTCCAGAGCAAATCAATATCGCAACCAGACACTACCTCATCCAGTGTCGACAAGCACAGCAAGCAACAAAGCACGCTGAACGGTTTCTCAAGCTAGACCTTATCGAACAATTCCAACAACCTTCTGCTGCTCCTAAAGCACTAGAATCTTTCCTAGACACCAAACGGAGATCGATTCATGGAACAGAATCACAACCTGCAGGAAGCATTACTCCAAGGCTTGAAAGCCTGTGAGATCAACTACAAAACTCACACTGCAAAACACGGCACCACAACCGAACTGGAATATAACTTCTGGCTCAACGAACTCCAAGACATGTCACCACACAACATCGCGCAGTCTTTCAAACTCCACCTCCAAAACTCTCAGTTCTTTCCTACCATTGCCGACATACGAAACGCCATCCACACTCACAGACGTGCCAAAGCAGCAGACACCTGGAACACCGACACCAAAGCTCTTCCTGCTCCTGAACCCCAAAAAGGCATCCCAGACAAAGCACTCAAACGCATGAAGCAACTCATGGAAGAAGCTGCAAAAGATCCTCGTGTCCAGAAAGCCATGCGACGAAAAGAATCTGCTCTCAGCGTCAAAGAAACCTACTCAGGACGAGAAACTCGACCACGAAACCAAAACAGGCGAGAACACATCCCAATGTCCCAGGAAGATCTCGACCGAATATTCTATGCAAAGTGATGGGATTGACATCTTCATGATCCTTGTGTTACTTTCATGCTTCCTGTTCGTCAACTAGGGCGTCAAGTTCCTCATGGCTTGGCGTCCGACCACAAAACACACAGGCTTTATGGGAAGACCAAGGTTTGAAATAACACCCGAAATACTACAGAAAACCGAGGATTTGGCTGCAAAAGGACTCACTCAGGCACAGATTAGTGCATGTTTGGGGATAGTTCAGAAGACTCTGATTGAGAAGAAACGTGCCTTTAGTGAATTTAGTAAAGCCATAAAAATAGGCAGGGCAAAAGGCATTGGAACCATTACAAATGCTCTGTTTGAGAGTGCTTGCAAAGGTTCCGTTCCTGCTCAAATCTTCTACTTGAAGAATCGAGATTCGGAAAATTGGGCGGATGTTCAAGCGCACAACGTGTCGGTTGTCTCCAAGATGAGCGACTCGCAGCTCCTCGATGAAGTGAAATCAGATCCTACACTGGCACGCGCCCTGGAAGCGACGACGATTGACTCGGTTGATCATCAAATCGTCGAATGATCGTGAACAATCTGTGAACATTGGCGAAGCATGGAAGCACAAGCCACTGAAATTGTTACAGAAAACAGTACAGACCGATCTATTAGCAATCAAGCGGTGCTACGGAATCAACGTGAATCCGACACAGCAATGATCATCGATAGTTGGCTACGATCTGGCCTGCAGTACCCCATCTTTGCCACCGACGTCGGACGACCCCCCATCCGCCTGAAGCCCCCCCACGGCCTCCTTCTCTCACAAAATCGCAACTTCCTCCAAAAAATCCTGACGTCCTCCCAAGTCTTGGTATTAGCGGACCCAGAAGATGAGGATCACATCATAGGGTGGATCTGTACGGAGATGGTGAATAATGGGTTGCCGGCCTGTTTACATTTTATTTTTGTAAAGTTCAATTTTCGGAAGATGGGAATGGGGAAGAGGTTGCTGCGTGAGAGCGGATTGCCTGCAGAGTGTGAGGTCAGTTGGCGGACGCCTGCGTTGAATTTTTTTAAAAAAAATATATTCACATGGAATCCTTATCGGAGTTGGAGGTGATATGAAGTTAGGACGAGTTCAATTTTTAAAGCCGGTTAATATACCGCATTACAACACGGTTGAGGGATTGACTTGGAAGGATCACAACCATGAATTGGACCTAGAGTATGATGGTGCGGTTTTGGTAGTGAGGGGAATGCCTGAGAGGTTGAATGGTCGGATTGTCGAGGTGAGTGTACCTAGCACGAATATAGCGTCTTTTCTTTCAATGGAAGCAGAACTTGAGTGGAGCAAGGAGAATGAGCGAATCAAAGTTGAAGCAGAAGAAGAGGCCAGACATAAAAGACAAGAAGCGAGGGACGCGGAGAGAAAGGCTTCACGATCTGGATCTGACGCCTCAGCAAAGGACGCTGCTTCAGGGTCTGGTAGCAAGAAAGAGGGCAAAGGAAGCGGAGTCAAAAAGGCTGGAACAGTCAGCGGAGCTTCTAAGAAATAGTTTATTTGATAGGCAATTAGTTTTTTTTGAAAATCCGAGACGCAAGAAGTTGGCACGATGTTCAAGGAGAGCAGGCAAGACTCATTTAGCAGCAGCCATTTTGCTGGATGCAGCAGTAAAGTTTCCAGGGAGTCTGGTGCCATATGTGACGTTGTCGATGAAGAATGCGA
>VMHT01089866.1_pt1 | contig 18550 bp, 25 predicted proteins | sample 4693611 | NCBI WGS metagenome assembly VMHT01 (sample SAMN12280063, study PRJNA550983) | marine metagenome | isolation source: seawater sampled from same location over 5 years 0.02-0.2 micron viral filtrate | place: USA: collected off the coast of southern California halfway between the port... ...
AATCTTCTTCAAAACGAACAGTTAGAGGTTTACCTCCAACGTCTAAATCGAAATCAGTTACCTTTTTAAAGTAGACTTCGTCTGGTGGGTATTTTAGTTTTATTTTTGCCATAGATTTATTTATCGTTATTTAAGATACGTTACTTTTACGCCAGCTTCTTTTAAATAGTCCATTCCTTTTCCACAAGAATCGTTCCATCGTATGTTGCTGGCTTCTCCCATAACAACTTCTTTTATGCCTACTTGAATAATAGCTTTAGAACATTCATGACAACAGGGTAATCCGTGCACATACATTGTTGCACCATTGAGTGAGACGCCGTTATGCGCGCAGTTGTATATCGCATTCATCTCAGCATGGACGATGCGATCATATTTTGTTTCGCGGTTTTCATATAATTCATTACTATCGTCCATACCTCGAGGAAAGCCATTGTATCCTTGAGACAGCACTTGTCCTGATTCGCCAATAACTACTGCACCACATTGTGTTGAAGGATCTTTCGACCATTGCGCAATATCACGAGCTAAATCTAAATAGCGTTTATCCCACTTATTACTCATCAATGTATTCTGACTTTAAGTCAAAAAGACTTTGAGTTGTCTTTGGTTTTTTTTCTCGATTTAGAAAATCTTTGTTAGGATCTTGACCTTCGATACCACCTCTTGCGTACGCACCAATAAAGGACGCGTAGTTGATTAAGTCTTTACAAGAGTCCTCGATTGATTCGAAGTTTTGCTCGTAATCAGGATCATTTTCCATAGCTTCAATTACGGAATACATTCTAAGAACTTTAGCGTACACAATATCTAATATCGTAAGAGCACCTCGAGGATAGTAGTCAGCTTGACTGATACGAGATTTATCGTTTTGATAATCGTTTGATTTACGCAACTGCAACGCAATTGCTTCGTTAATAATTTTGATTGATTCTTTATCCATTATCTATATATTATACCTTAAGTTTGATGTTTTGTAAATAGTCAACATTTAAAACTCGCCACGTATCGCCTTTTCTTTCTGACAGATCAACTGCTTCTCTAAGAGGAAGGATACCTTTAAACTCAAATTCTAAAACTTGTCCAATCTTATAATAGTTTTCTATGTTTTGAGTATAGCCAACGATATGAGTAAGTTGATTAATGTTGTAAGATTGAATCATTTTAGGAACATCGTTTAGACAAATATTAGGCCATTGCGCAGGCTTACGTTTTAAATCAATAAACGTGTTTTCGTCGTACTTCCAATCATGACGCCACTGGTATTTTTCCCTTTTTCCAGTTTCTGGATTAGTGGCGATTTCACCTACTTTCATTTTACCTGCACGACGTGCAGTTAACTCAAGTGCAAGTGCATCTACGTTTTCACGACTGCTATACGCTGGTTTCTTTGCCTCTTCATCGAGTCTATTGAGCAACCATTCGTCTACTACGTATGTATGATTATTGATTATTTCTGCAATCTCTTCAATCATGTGTGTTTTGAGTTTGTAGGAAATGTTATCGCTTCCATAGTATTACCAAAGCATTCATCAGCGATTGAAATAGTTTCTTGTCGTTTATTTTCAGACGCAATAAACTCGTCGATGAATTTGAAGTGGCGTTCGTAAACGTGTAAAGAACCAACATTCCAATAGATGTTGCCAAGTTCAAGTTTGAGTTCGTTACACAACATGTCAGCCATGTATTTCTGCCAAGCATAATCGTTGCGATAACCAAAGACTACATCGTTACTACGCATTTGAACAACTACTTCGAGTTTGTTGTTACGAATAAGATACTGAACTGCGTTAGTGCAGATAAAGTCAGACATACCATTTTCGTTGTATTCGTTCCAAATTGTTGGACGTGTATAAACCATAACCGCACGGCGTGAGTCAGGATTTTTACGAAGTTCCATTACACAATTCTCATACTGATTATGATTTTCAGAACTAAGCGTAAGGTAACCATAGTTGGAATTAATCTTACCACCTTTATCAGATATCATTTGCCAAATTTGAGGAACATCACCATCGATATCGTTTACATTAAGAGATTCGGATAGATACCAATCAAGTTCACGTTTAATATAGTCGAGATTGAGTTTACCGAAAATTGTAGATTCATCTGCTATAAAGTTAGCGTTGATGATTTCTATGGTTTTTACACCTGTTTTGTCTGTGACGTAAACGTCGTTGATGCGTTTTGCTTTGAACAAACTGCGAATATCTTTTACTGAATTATACATATATTATATTATAACCTAAGTTTGATGATATGTAAACTACTAATGTCCTTTTCGTAAAAGAGTATAGTTATTCAAAAGTGGTGCATTTTCGCCATCAAAAAATTCGTTGGCCCATTCGTTTCTTTCTTCATCTTTAAGACGATCAAAAACTCTATCTGCGACTGGACTAAAAAGTGTTACTTCAACCGTAACCTCTTTTGTTTCTTTATTGGTGTCTACGTTGATGGAGCGATCACGAGTCGTGTATTCATCGCGGGTTTTACTGAGCATGTCAGTTTTTCTATGGATTACGTTTTGCATATATTATTTTATTTGTTAAGTGGTACATCCTCGGGGACTTGAACCCCGAACCAATTGATTAAAAGTCAACTGCTCTACCGATTGAGCTAAGGATGCAAAAGTGGAGCTTCCTGTCAGATTCGAACTGACGACCTGCTGATTACAAATCAGCTGCTCTACCAACTGAGCTAAGGAAGCGTTAATCATTATCGTTTAATTGTCAAGGTTGTTCCGCTATTTTTTCTAAGCCATATTGTTCTTACAACTAAAGCATTATTTTCAAACATTGGCATCATTCTTTTAAATGTTTCCCAACTTGGCTTTGGATCGCCTAAGCTAGTCCAAGCTTCCATTCTCTGTGTTTCTGTTATTTTCATTGTAAAGTGGCATCTCCGGGGAGAATCGAACTCCCATTGCCTGGATGAAAACCAGGTGTCCTAACCGTTAGACGACGGAGACAAGAATTTATTTATTAGACCTTTAGTTTCTTACCTGTGATTGCTTCGTTTTTGGTGAGTCCGTTTGATTTAAAAAACCCGTTTGATGTATTGATGTCGTAAACTTCGACGCGGCCTAATATGCTACACGCCTTTTTCAATAATCGAGAACCGATTCCTTTTCTTCGTTGACGAACTGGAACGTAACATTGAAACATATTCATTCCTTCATCTTTGTACGCTAAGGCCCAACCGGTCCATTTATCACCATTGTGAGCCATGATTAAATAACCGCGATCTTCTTTTAAGCAGCGCTTGAGTTCACTTAAGATTAAGCCTCCACAGATGTGCCCATCAGCTTCGCGATAAACACTGAAGTTATTTCTGGAACACCACTGAATTACGTCAGATGGTGGCCACGTTCTTTTAAGATTGTATACTCTTACGAATGTCCGCATATTACATACTAAAATAAGTTTCAGATGAAGGAGAGCAATAGTGTGGAGTATCATATCGCTCCCAAAAGGGTTTTTGCGATATTAAGTTTACTCGCTTAACAAACGTTTTGTGAATTGCAAATCGCTCTTTTTCGTCGAGAGCTTCAGCGATGTGTTGGCCTAAGTTCTTATAGTCTTCAACGTCATCTTTGCTTATGAGCCTTTCGCCTCCTCTGACGCGCTTGTCCTTACGGTAAATTTCAACCGTTACGAGATTTGGATTAGGGTTCTCCATTACGCCACCCTTGTTAAAAGTGAAGGCGATACACGCCAGGAAACCGTACTAGTTGAAATGTTAATCGTTTTGCGATTTACCTTTTCAACAATTCCTTCGATGAGGCGTCCTCGAGTTGAGGTGAATTGTACTGTGTCACCTATTGTGAACTTCGATGCTTCGCGAGCTGCTAAAAAGCGGCTTGCCTGTTTGTGAAGATCCGTGACAAGATTCAAGTCTGCGCGGTCCATGTCGGTGAAGAGCATGGTGAGTTTTTGTTTTTGAGTTTTTGTTAATGCCATAGTTTTACCTTTTGTTTGATTGTGATAATACTATTATACAATAAGAAACATGGCATGTGAACTGTTATTTTCAGCCCTCAAACCCTTAAGTCACCTAAGTGGTTAATAGTTAACTACTTAAAAGGTGCACTTTTTTTCACTTTTCACAAGTGATTGATTACTAACTATTTACGCTTCGTATGGCGTATTCAATCGCTCGAGATGCCTCAAGCCTCACAGGACGGTTTTTGTACCATCCGCCTGTTTCCATATCTACCTCACGAACTAGCCTCTCGACCTCTTCTGCAGTGATTGGATATCCCCTTCGAATGGCATTTGCCGAGATTGACATCATGATCTGATACATCTTAGAGTACCACCCTGACTCGCCGATCGTCATATATTCGTTGATAAGAGTTTTGTTGATGAATGGGCAATCGCGGTATGACGTCCACTGATAGTTCGTATTCGTAAGTTGTGTTTGACGATATTCATCAAGTTTCTTTTGTATAGCTTCAGGGAATTTTGATCCGAAACTATTGTTCACATTTTCATTTACAAAGTGGTGTTTATCCATCAATTCGTCAGGATCAAGTATAGGACCATTGTGTTTAAAGATAAACTGATAAGAATCAGGATAGTCTGCAGGGACGTAGTACATGCGAGACAAGTCTTTGGTTTGCGGATCACCAAGAGAATTGAATTCTTGATTTAACGCAAACCAAAGATGTTTGATTTTATTTGCTTCTACGTTTTTCGTTAACGGAAAGACTACTCTGAACTTTGGCTTTTCTTTCGTGCTAGATGCTGAACTATAGCAAACGAATCGATTTCTTTCGAATGTTTTGATAGCTTCTTCAAACGTGCCTTCGTATTCATCGATGTCGAGTGCCACCCAACCACCCCACGAAAGTACATTGCGATTTGCTCGTGTAGTTTCTTTTTCGTAAACTGCTGGTGTAATAAGTGCTGATCCATTTTTTCTTTCTCCTTTTTTAGGTTTATATCCTGGCTGTTCGCTTAACGAATACAACAACTCTTCGAACTTTTCCCAAGTAGGAAAAGTCATTTGACGGTGTGTCTTATTGTCAAATATTGAGTTGAATATTGTTAAGCTATACTCCATATTACATTAGCCCGTGATTGCCTCCGTGATCTGGACCAACCCATCCTTCGGGTTTAACTAAGTCCGGAAGACCAAGAGGATTTGGCCTACTTGGCTTTACTCCAACTTCTTTTGTCATATTAGCTTTGTGAACTTCATCCCAAGCTTTATGCGGATCTACGCCAAGAGCATCAAGTGTACCGATAGCTACAACACACAAATCAATCAAACCATCTACAATCTCTTCTTGATCAAGTGGTATTCCTGATTGCGCAGCCTTTTCGGTTTCACCTAATTCTTCATGAAGGAAATCTAATCTAAAACGTAAGAATGTTCTTAGCATCGTACTATCGAACTTCTGTACGGCATCACGCACACCAAACTTGGTATGCATATCATGTATATCTTTGGGCCAATCTTTACTCATTATCTATATATTATAATCTATGTTAGGTGTTTTGTACACTACTAAAGAAAGAACTGTTGTAAGTCTGCTTTAGGTTCTGCGGACCAACCAATAGCACTAAGTATGATATCGATTGGATCAATAAAGGTTTTTTGAAATTGTAAGTTGTAGTCAATGTATTTATTGAGTTCCAATTCTTCAGGTAAAAAGTCAGGGAACGCTACTACGTTTTCTTGAATTGAGTTTGGAACGAGTAGATAAATAAACTTGACTTTGTCACCATTGTGAATAAGCTGATACTTTTTGTCAAGGGCTTTTGCTTTTAAGTGGTGATTGTAGAGAAGTGAACCACGAACATGAATAGGTGTACCTTTACGATATATCCCTTGTCGTTCTGAGTAACTCGTAACGTCTGTCACACCACGAGGGAACGCAATTTGATCAGGCGAAAGAGTTTTAAAGTGTTCTTTGAAAAGTGCGATTGCTTCTTGTGTTTTTTCTTCATCACCAGTTACAATAACCTTGAATAAGTTTCTCATAGCATCACGACATGGCATTGGTGTAGAAGACTTAATAGCCTCAATCCCCATGATCTTGATTTTAGGTTCAGCGTATTGAACACCTTCGTTGTTATGTACATTGAGAATGTAACGTTTCTTCGCGGTCCAAATACCACGATCAGCGATGGCTTCACGTTTCATAACCATACGATTGGAATAAGCTTTAGTGCGTTCTGCAAACTGATCAAAGGCTTTTTCCAACATAGGTTCAATTGCTTTAGAACCAAATTCGTCAAGGAATGATACAGGATTGTTTGGCTTGAATTTATCAACAACATCTTTTACGCCAATGTAAAGAGAGTCAGTATCCATCGCAATAACACGATCTTTAGATTCGCCAAGGAAGTCGTCAAGGTAATTGTTGACACTTGTTTCAGCGTATTTGATAACCTCTTGGCCTGTTAATGTAATTGCAGAAGCGATGCGAAGATCGAAGTAACGGAAGTACTTATTACCCATTGCACCATATAGACTATTAAGAAGAATCTTAATCGCGGTTTGAAGTGTTTCAAGACGAGCCACTTGGCCTGAGGTTTGAGCATACTCGTTACGTTGACGTTTTGAAATAGTTTCAAGTTTTGTTTTTGCCTGAAGCATGTCACCTTTAATCGTAACACGTTTAGCATACAATTCTTCGACGATCTCAGGAATAATGCCTTTCTTATCTTTACGAAAGACTGCACCATTAGACGCAGTTGCACCATCGGCGTTAGTAACACCAATCAAAGTTTCAGGTGACATGTTGTATTGAACAATCAGATTAGGATAAAGTGAGTTTAAGTCAAAAGACATTACCCAATCGTGCATTCCTACGTGTGGATCTTTTACATAGCCACCTGGAAACTGTTCGGTTTCTTTTGGCGTACTTGGAAGAATCGCGATTTTTGAACGAGCTAGTCGACGAAAAATAATAGAGTCCCATATCGCAGTTGTACCAAGAGTGTCCTGATAGTTTACGCCACCGAGATAAGCCATAGTCAATACCAATGTGATAAGGCCAAGTTTTTCTTCCATACGTTCGATGAGTTCAACGTCTTTGATGTTGTAGTCAACAAACATTTGGAAGTCTGCATCATACAAATCGCGAAGTGTACCAACCTCAGAATAGTCAAGTTTCTTTTCGCCAAGTACTACACTTGAAATATGATTGAGTGAGTATGATTCTTGATTGCCATATGTATATGCAAACTTTTTGAAGAGTTCCATATAGTCAAGGTGTTGAATACCCATGATGTCAAAGGCAATCTGCTGACGACCTTTGATAAAGATTTCCTTACGTTCGATCTTACGCCAAGGTGAAAGGTTACGAACCTTTTCTTCACCGAGTAAGAACGCCATTCGAGCTACCATGTAAGGAATATCGAAGAACCGAGTATTCCAACCAGTAATGATATCAGGAGTATTGTCTGGTTCTGCCCAATAGTCGATGAATGCGGAAAGCATCGAAGATTCTTCAGTGAACTGACGATACTCGATTTTTAAATGCTTAAGTGAAGTGATTGCTTCATCATAAGGTTTCATACCCCAAACACGATAAGTGTCATCCTTCGAACTTTTGTACGCAATCGTAAGAATCTGATTGACAGGATTGTCTACCTCAGGAAAGCCATCACCATAAGATGTTTCAATATCTAAAGAAGCAACGTCAACCATGTCGCGATGGTAAACGATTTCATTAGGAAACTGATTCTGAATAAAGGCGGGGATGTGACGAGTATTACCATAAAGGCAAAAGTCAGGAACGCCTTTGTAGGACTTTTCAAATTCCTTGACTTCTTTCATTGAGCCAAACTGTAAAGGCTCGACTGGTGTGCCATCAAGAGCTTTCCAATCTGTAACTGTTTTTTGCGACTTAAGATAAAGCGTAGGTTTGTACGCAATACGATGAGTTATCTTTTTTCCCTCGTCATCGTAACCTCGATATAGAAGTTTGTTACTTAGTCGCTCGACACTGGTGTAGAATCCTGTTAAAATCATAATATAATTATACCATAAGATTTACGGCATGTACACTATATTTTTTCCCAATCTTCTCCCTTTATAGTTTTAATCTTTTTGTTTCCGTCAAAGCCTTCTTTCTTAAAAGAAAACACACAAACTTCTTCAAGTTTTCCATTCATTGTGCGGTAAGCTCCATCGTAACCTTCTTTTAGCAGACGTAAGGTTTCCTCGTCTCGATATTGGCCAAATGGCAAATCTGTGTCTTTTGAGAAGATATCGTCTTTATCTAAATTGTATGCGTTCTTTAGCCTAATTTCAAATTTCTGTTTATAACCTTTAGGCACTGCAAACTTAACGTCTTCTTCATTACCGAAAAAATAAAACCCCTTGCCTGAGAAGCCATCATCGTTTTCACTTCCTTGTAGTGTTTCTTTGAATGGTGGCTTAAACGGTTTACGAGTACCGTGCCAACCTTCAATAAAAAGCTTTTTGCCTTTTGCTTCAACTAAGTACTCACTGAACGATTGCATGTATCTATTTATAAAAAAAGAGCAGTTTAAATTCTTACTCAGGAATATTTCTTTAGAAGCTGAATGCTACACCAAAATCGGTAGTAGCTTCCCAAACTCCATTTGTACCATTAACGGTATCACTGTTAAGATAGTTAACAGTTACGAATACTGATACTGGACCTGTCGTAGAAACACGAGCAAATCCAAGCGTGTAATCATAATCAAATTGTGTTTCAAACGTTTGACCATACGCTGCTCCAATGGAAAGCGCAAAGGCCTCATTAGAATAAAGAGCATACTCTGTCGAGAGCTCTGCGCTATATTCACTATCTTCATTTGCTGATGCGGCAACTACTGCATCCAAACCAAATAGGTTTAGACCATACGCTGCTCCAACTTCAAACAAGCCGTCTCCAGCTTCAACAGTTGAATATTCGCCATAAACACCAAGCACACCAATAAAGGTGTTAAGTTCAGTGCCAACAGTTGCATAAACCTGATAGTCATCAGTGTTAACGTACTCAAGATCACCCACAAGTGAGAGACCTCCAATAACGCCTAAGTCTGTGCTTAGTTTTACGTATGCGGCATCATCTCCGGTGTAAGCACCAGTGTCAATACGTTTTTCGTATTGACCCACTTCGCTTTGAACCTCCCAAGTCTTTGCGACTTCTTGGGCTTCGGCTTTAGCACCGAAGAAGAATGAGTATGCAACGTAAAGTACTACTGCACCTACGATGTATTTAATTATTGTTTTTTTATTCATATTTGTTTTTGTTTGTTAAAAAGCACGAGAGTATGAATTACTCCCGTGCTTAGTCTATTTATTCACCTAATGATTTAGGCTTTTATTCAGAAAGGAACTGAGGTTTCTCAGCACCAATCGTGAAACTTTTAGGCTTCTTTTCTTCTGGAATATTTTTTGCCAGATAGACAGAAAGAATACCATCAACAAGTGCAACAGATTCAACTTCAACATATTCACTTAGTGTGAATGTTCTTTTGAATTTGCGTGTTGCAATACCTTTGTGAATGTATTCTTTATTGCCGTTCAGATCTACATCTTTGGATGCGATTGTAAGAACGTTTTCTTCTTGTTCAACGAATAAATCTTTTTCGTTGAAGCCTGCGACAGCAAGAGCAATTTCGTATTTGTCTTCGCCGTGATTCACAACATTGTGAGGTGGATAACCTTGTTGTTGTGATTGTAGTTTTTCAATTCTATCAAACATAGAATCGAAACCGATTGTCCAGGATTGGCCTGGCCATGTGTATGTATTTGTCATTTGTTTTCCTCCGTTAGGCAGGTTATGTGTTGTGAGACCCCTAAGGCATCTCATTTAAAGTAACAGCGTGTTACCTTAAAAGTTTATTTATACGATTACTCTTACGCTTTTCGAGAATGTGCTATATTCTTTAAACGATAAGAGCTTTCGTGATGAAATTATTTCAAAAAAGGTTTTTGCTTCAGGCCCGTTTAACTTATCATATTTAAATGTAACTGAAGAATAGATTGGTCGATAGTGAAGTGTTCTATCCTTTGGTGTCAAAAGCAATTGACCAGTTGTAACCATTTCAGCTTTCTTAGTATCACCAGTGCGAATAGGATTCATGAAAATATCTTTATCCGGTGTTTGCGCTAAAGCATCGATTGCGTCTGTTGCTAATTTAAAGTCCGGCTTCATAAATTCTGTTGCGTACTTATACCGCATTTCAGAACTTTTTCGTGCGTATTTTAATTCTTCATCTTCAGGATCTTCCATATAACCAAGTTCTGGAATTAAAATGCCATGATTTGTTCTTACTGAAATTTCGTCATCTTTAAGTTTAACTAACTTATGAATAAATTTACGTGGGTTTTCTTTAGTAGCATCTTCTTTACGTACTAAAAAACCACCTTCAATTAAGTAACAATCTTTTTCGTTAAATACATATGTACATCCAGAAAGTTCGTGTGCAATTAAAACTTTTGCCGCAGCTTCAGGTGTTTTTTCTAAAAGTGCTTTACGAATAGCTTTACCGTCAGGAGAATAATAACCATCAGCATTCCTACGAGCCATTCGTTGGTTAGTAATTTTATCACCTTCTTTTTCATCGCTCTTTACAGATAACGATGCGGATAAAACACACACGCCATATTCGTTTAATCCTTCGGTCCAACGGCTTAGTTTATCGTCAATGTATAGACGCTGTAAACCTTCGCGATTGTTTTGCACAATCTCAACATCAGTTTGATAGTTGCGATCACGATTCTTAATCCCAATCCAACCGCGATTTTTTAACTTTTTTACAGCTACTACACACATATAATCTATTTATATGTTTAAACCTTTTTAACGTTACCTATTGAGTACTTTGATTCTAAATTCCATTCGCTTTTATCACGATGGGAAATAATTTTAATTTGCCGTAAAGATGTTTTTGGCTCTGCTTGATTTTCGTCGACCACTGTAAGTAAGCCCCAATCAGATAAAAGTGTTGTAATGGTGTTTCGACGTCCAATATCATCTTCACTGAAATTTGAAGGTTTTCCATCAAGCATAAAAAGTTCTTTAAAATGGACGATAAAGTATCGCCCTTGTTTATGCAGAATATGACAACTTTGATAAAGCGTGTTATGATCTTTCTTTGAAGCTACTCCTATACGAGTAAGAGTTTCCTTGATCTTAAGGAAGTCATCGGGTTCATTTAGTGTTACCTCCAACATATCTGAAGGTGTCCATTCAATTGGTGTTTGTATTTGCATAATTTATTTCATTGTAAAAAAGTATTTATACAAATCGCAACTTACGCATCATCTTCCTCCTTTGTTAAGTGTGTTATGTAATTGCTTTATACTTACCTTTGTAAAAAGAGGGTAAACAGATTCAGCCTTTTCTTGTGAATAATTATAATACTCTTGAATCGCCTTTATGTCTTCAGACGACTTTGCTTTTTTACCCCACTTAGAAAACCTCTTTTTTGGTGTTACGATATTGCGATAAAAGTCGTATTGCATTCTTGCTGGAAGATTGTTTTTTATATTCATTTCATTAGCAAACAATGCTGTGTCTTTGAAGTAAGACAACCCTCGATTAATAACAAATGCAACGTATTGTTTATCAGCTGCATCAGGATTAGATGTTTCAAGTGAATCATCAGCAGTACAATCTTCTAAAAGGTGTTTACCTTTTCTTCCTTCATTAATAGACTTTATGAAGTCAAATGGCGATAGCTTTTTTACTTCCATTCTGATGATGCCATGATTTCAGTTAGACACGCAACAGTGTTGAGTTCCTTATCTGCTACGAATGCTGCCTTGTATTGGTAATCGGCAAGGACAAGAATAATTGCAGGAATAGAATGAGGACTTGCGAAGTCGTAAAGTGTATCATAGATTCTACGGAAAATGACAGACGAATCAATATCGCTATTGTTAGTTACCCAACTGCGCATGTTTTTAAAGTCTTTGTCTTTTAAGTTCTTTACTAGCGCTGAGATGTTTTGGTCCGATAGACCAATCAATATGTCTGAAGTGATTTGACCTGATGACGAATAGCGTTGACACTCGTTGATTACACGACGCCAATCAGGAGCATAGCGCATAATCAATTCAGCGAGTATTTTATTGTTATAGTCAACCTCTTCAGTTTCAAGAATGGTTTGCATTCTTTTCATGAATTGCGCTGCAAGTTCAGCAAGTTGTTTTTTAGTCGTGTTGAATTCAATTACTGAACACCTTGAGTGAAGAGGTTCAATAATACGATTCTTAAAGTTACACGTAAGAATGAATCTGCAATTCGAACTGAACTCTTCAATGAAACCACGTAACGCTGGTTGAGTTGACTGAGCATTTAAGTAATCAGCTTCATCAAGAATAACAACTTTATAGTTACCACCATTTAATGAAACGGTAGATGCAAATTGCTTGATAGTCGAACGCAGTGTATCAATGTTGCCTGATTCAGAAGCGTTAATAAGTAGGTAATCTAAGTCAAGTTCATTACACAGTGCACGGGCAACTGTAGTTTTACCTAGACCTGCAGAACCAGTGAGCAGCATGTTGTGCATTTCACCGGTGTCTACGATTTGTTGAAAAGTCTTTTTCAGACTTGTCGGAAGAATACAATCTTCGATAGTTTGTGGGCGATACTTTTCAACCCATAAGAATTCTGTTTTTGTCATAATATAATTATACTCTAAGATAGAGTATTTGTAAATCAAAAGGGTTGAGCAGTTTTTTTCAAAACCGACATACTCAGGTCGTGGCTTTCAACTACTCAGAGGTTTCCTCAGTCACCTCTGCGCCATCAGTAGCTGCTTCATCACCGGCGGCTTCTTCGCCGTCTTTTTCTTCTTCTTTAGGCGTGTAGAATTCGACGAAGGCTGCAACACGATCTCGGATGGCGCCAACGGAACTGAGTTCAGCTCCTTTAAACGCGCCGCGTGTGGATGCAACGTCGATGATTTGCAAAATTGCACCAAAGTCTCCAATGTTTACTTCAGGCGCTTGTGCTTCTTGTACTTCTTGTGTTTCTTCACTCATGTTTTTACTTTTTTTAGGTCTATTTGGCATAATTTATTCATTTCCAAATGTAGAATTCTTTTCTAAAGCGATCCAATATTCTACAGGATTATTATTTATACGTTCCCAATGCGATATAAGCTTAGAACTTACTGCAACATTGTAATCACCAGGAATAAGCTTAAGATTAGCGATTAAGAATTGAAAGTCAAAAACAGCGTTACCAATATAATCATTTGTTTTAATTCGAAAAGTATTAGCAGATGAATTGTTGGGATCTCTTACTTCAAAACAAAGATTATCATCACCTTCAGTTGCTGTGATTGAAACAACAGGATGACCAAGTGCTCCACCGGCTTTACGTATTTGACTAATTAGATCATCAGTAATAGTAATATTAACTTCAGCATCAGGCATATTGACGCCTTTTTCAGGTGCTGTTAATATAGACTTATCAGCATATCGATAAGTGATGGAAGAAGTCGGCGACTCCATAACAACTGAATCATCACCAAATACTAAATCTGCATCTTCAATCAACGAATGCGCTGAAAGAAATTCATTTAAATCATAGATGCCAAATTCTTTTGGAAATGTTTCAGTGACAGTTGTAGACGCCATGATGTTTTTAGCTTCTGCAATTGTTGACAACTTATTACCTTCGTTAACAACGAGGTTTGGATTAATGGCTGAAAAGTTTTTCAGCACTTCTAACGTTTCTTTACTAATTTTCATAATATCTATTATACCTCAGGTTTTGTGTTTTGTACATAATAAAATTCAACTAAAAACATCATACAACATATTGCGTGAGCTCCATGATGAATGCCGGTTTCGTCGTCGAAAGTTTCGCCTTTTTGTAAGGCCCAAAGGTGACGTTGCGCTGCAGCAAAATAACGATCGTTAATATTGTCAAGCTTTTTCCAATTGTGTCTATCATACTTTTTTGCACCAATGGTTAATACCTTAACAGCGTCTTCTAAAGCGTTAGGAGGTATTAGACTATAGTCAGGCTTGTCTTCGTCAAACTTAATACCTCCATTCGAAGATTTTTTCTTCGCGAACTTTGCCTTCATTTTCCACTCCTTTAGTTTATCTTCTGTCATTACTTTCTTTTTTCCTTATTGTTCTTAATGGCTTTATCAATTTTAGGAGTTACCATCCTTTGAACTGTTTCATTAAAAACCATTGGTCCAGATGAACGACCTAATAGTTTTCTTTTACTTGGATTTGGCGCTCTTAGATCTGCACCTGGTTTTAATGTTTTACTCATAATATGTTTAGTGTTATATAAAAAAGTTGCCTACCGTTAAGTTATGACGCTTAACGGTAGGACTTTAGGTTAGGTTATGACTTGCGATCTCCACCGCAAAGTGTTAAAAGGGAGCTTCTTCTTTTTCTTCATTGTATGCGTTGTAATCAGCGACCACATCATCTACACTCGTTTGTTCGACAATTTCTCCATTTTCGTTGAGTTGGCTTTCATCAATCTTAGTGTAAAGATCTAGGAACGCTGTACGAGTTTCCTCATCGAATCGGCTGATACACATGTTGATTGCTTTCATACGATCACTGAAGATTGAGAAGCTTTTGACAATGTGGCAAAGGCGGCGAGTGGAAACCACTTCTTCTACGCCTTCGGCCTCAAAGGTTTTGCGAATTACGTTTGACCATGCAATAAGCTTTTCTGCGAATTCGCTATCCTCAACACCGAACTTAGCCATATGCTTTTCGACGATCTTCTTTTCAATCGTTGGCTGAGGAAAAGCTTGATCAATTACACATACAAACCGTTCGAGGAAAGCATCGTCGATAATTGATGCTGCGGTAAATCTACCGTCGTCAGAACCACGGCCTTTAGTATTGGCTGTAGCGATTACGTTGAATCCTTCAGCAGGTGTTACCACCTCACCAGTCTTTTTCAAGAGAATAGGGTTGCCTTCAAGCACGCCTTGGAGACACATAATCTTATTAGTAGCACGATCGATTTCGTCAATCAAGAGTATGCAACCACGTTCCATAGCTTTGACGACTGGTCCTTTCTGAAAAACTGTTTCACCATTAACCAAGCGGAAACCACCAATCAAATCATCTTCATCAGTTTCAGGAGAGATTTGAACTCGTACGTATTCACGCTTTGTTTTAGCGCAAGCCTGTTCTACCATCATTGTCTTACCGTTGCCTGAAAGACCAGAAATGTACGTTGGGAAAAACATATTTGACTTTATGATTTTCATGATGGTGGTATACTCACCCCACTTAATGTAAGTAGGATCGACAGACGGTACGTAGACTTCATCATTAGAGACTGAAGCTACACCTCTGAAGGCAATATTTGCCATTGCTGTTTGAGGCACCTGAGGTGCTACAGGAGCACTTACAGCAGGAGTCTCAAGGGAGTACACACCACGCTTTACACGGTGTAAATTATTAATCGTTTGGTAAGCAACCTTTACGTCGATACCGTTAGATTCTGCAACTGCCAAAACTTCTTGGCGAGTGAAAGATGCTTTTCCTGCATCCTGGAGGAGTTCTTTGAGTGATTTTGTCATATTTGTTTACCGTTATTAATTATTATAGATCTATTATACCGTAAGTTTAATAGTTTGTACACCGTTATTATGCAATTATTTCAGCAAATTTAGTCATAATGATGCGGTTTGTACGGTTTGCCACATTATGTTTAGCGAATTGGCGAGCTAGTTTGCTTTGTTCTCCGCGGTTTTCTGAAATGCTTTTTCCTTCAGTTTTTGAGAAGTCGAAGTCTTCATCTTCAATTTCAACATTACTTGAGAGTAGAAAGTACGAATCGTAGCCGAAGCAATCGGACATATGAAAGTGGTTGTCTTTACGATACTTTTTCATATAGTCACCTGTTTTTCCATAAGCTTTACCTTGACCATACATATGACCAGCCATTTTATTAAGATGTTGATTGCCAGCGCGCTTGTTATTTGGAAGGAAAAAACCAATAGTATTGACGCCTTTAACTTCATTCAACAATTTGACATATTGATGAGTAGATTTATGCTGTTTGATAGTTCTTTGCTTTCCTCCTAAGTTGGTGAAAAATGTACCAGCAGACCAAACTTCACTTGGTCTACAGCAATGCGATTCACCATCAGTTAACACAATAACGTTAAGCTTTTGCACGGGGTTCTTTTTTCTGAAATCATCTACGATTTGGTGAGCTGCAATCAATGTGTGATCAAGTGGAGTACCACCTAAGTGCTCGAATTTTGAAATTCCTTGTTGACTAAATCTGTAATCATTTGAATTAAGGATTTGACAAGACACCATTTGAAAAGCTTCGTTATATTCCCTTGATGACATTTCGCTTGAAAACAATTCTGCTAAAACCAAGTCTGACAAATCAAACTCCATGTCTGATTGAGAAACGTCTTCTTTATCCAAAGAATAGTTTGATGTAAAAGAATAGACTCTGTATGGAATTCCAACCTTTTTGCAGAAGTGAACCAAATTCAGCGTGTGTTCTAATACATCTTTAAGAACGCTTGACATTGATCCTGAGTAGTCAATAAAGAATATCATACCGTGGCTTTTTGCATCTGCAAGGTGCATGACTGACTGAAAAATTTGGTCGTCATATTTGTACTTATGCAGTTTGTTTACGTCCAATGTACCACGACGAGACTCTTGAGCTCGCGAGTATTGATAAGCTGCTTTTCTGCGTTCGAATTCACGTGCAAGTACACCAACCTTTTTGTTAGTCTTCTTCTTAAATTCAATTGCCTGTTCTAGAAGATTAGAAGTATGGCGTGCACGATCTTCAGGCTCGACGTAATAATCTTTTGGGAAAAAGTCTTCAATCTTACCGCGGTCTTCCATTACTTTTTTATAACCTACAATGTGTTTATCAATAGTGGTTTTTGTAGGCCACAGCGCTATTGCTTCGTACTGTCTGTTCATACCTTCCACAGATTCTTCGTCAACCAAGTTTTCTTCAAGCGATTTAGTAGTTGTAGGCTCAATGATAACATCTTCACCACCTGAATCGCCTTTACCACCTGCACCATCTTGGCCAAGTTCGTCGTCTTCATCGGTTTCGTCAAATTGCTTTTTTCTTTGGTCTAAATAATCACCTAAAGCCTCTTCTATTTCTTCGTCACTAACAGCAGATGGAACACTGTGAGATTCTGTGCCATCGTCTGCTTCGTCGGAAAAATCTTCAGGTAAAGAAGAATTGCCGAAATTATCGCCATCATCTTGAGAGTCACTTTCCTGTGGTTCAAGTTGTTCACCTTCGCCATCTTCTTGATCTTCGTTGTCGTCAGCCTCTTCCTTTTTAGCTTCAGCTTCTTCTTCAGCGAACTTTTTTACTTTATGGTAAAGTTCAACTACATCTTCAAATGTTTCAGCCGCATAGCATTCTTGGTAAAGCCCTTCTTCCTCTTCGTTGAGTGGAATATCAACAACAGTGCCAATTTTGCCACGTAGGTTTAAACGATCAAGAAAGCACATGTCTTCAACATTCTTATCTTTAATTCCAAAGAAGTCACCTTCAACAAGTTCCTTATAGGCACCATTGAAAATTCTTGGCATACCAGCGTATTTGTTTTTAATAAGACGCTCGATACGAATATCTTCAATAATGTTTATAATGTCAAAGTATTTGCGATCTTCTTTTTCAAGAAAAGATTCTAAAGCATCGGCAGGAGTATAAAGAGCGTGTGATACTTCGTGGCCAACAAGCATATCATAGACTACCTTGCCTTTGTCTTTCCAAACTGGAAGACCAAGTACACGGTGCTTCACATCAAAGTATGCAGTCTTGATACCTTTTTTGTGAGTGACCGTAATGTTTTCAGTGGCGAGTAGTCGGGCCACCGATGATTGATTTTGTAAATCGAGTATTTTTTCCATAAACCTTAACTCCTTGTGAGTGTTATAGATCTATTATACCCTAAGAAACTGTGATTTGTACACAGTTATTTTACTTTTTTGCTAAGGTGTTATCTATCAACAACTTATGAAAGAACCTTTTTAGCCTGAGCCACTATATCGTCGTATTTTCCGTAGTTTATAGCAACTCCATACTGCTTTTTAAAGGCTGGAGCAAGATTGTTCTCAAAATAAGAGCGGAAAAGGTTGTCGTCAGATTGATGTGGATCGTGTCGCGCGCGCATGCTCGCGAGCGCGATTATATTATTAGCAGTGTCGTACTTATAGTGCTCCATCTTTTTTCAATCGACTAAAGTTATTTGTCTTTTCAAATTCTAGTTTCTTTGGAAATTTTCCTTCGAGCAAATCTTGTTTGTGCGATATGATAAACACATTAGTCTCTTTACCAAGCGTATACAGTATCTTTAATAGATTGTCTACACCATCAGCATCCATACTCGAATCAAACGTTTCATCAAGAATAAGTAGATTCGTATTAGCCGAGTTTTTCATTCGAGCAATTTGACGCCAAGCGAACAACAAACTCAAGTCGATACGCTGTTTTTCACCTTCGGAAAAAGAAGCATATGTAAATTCATCGCGATGGCGTGATTTGATTGTTTCATTAAAGGAATCGTCGAGGTGAAACAACACGAAGAAATCTAATATTTGTAAATACTGA
>VMHT01187160.1_pt1 | contig 18547 bp, 22 predicted proteins | sample 4693611 | NCBI WGS metagenome assembly VMHT01 (sample SAMN12280063, study PRJNA550983) | marine metagenome | isolation source: seawater sampled from same location over 5 years 0.02-0.2 micron viral filtrate | place: USA: collected off the coast of southern California halfway between the port... ...
GATGAACCGCGGTCAACAGGCCAGCCAGATCTTTGGGCAACTGGGTCAGGGTATTGCCGGCTTGGGTGCTAAGGAAGCAGCCTTGGGAGACATGGCGCAGAAGGCAGCGCAGAGTGACGTTAACGCTCTATATAACATCGGGTCGTTGGAGCAACAGCAACAACAGCGTGAGTACGATGTACAGCGGCAAGGACAGATGGAACAGGCTTATGAGCCTTATAGAAGGTTTGGCTTTATGTCTGACATCTTCCGAGGTGTTCCGTCTACTAGCAGCACTTTATCGCAAACTACTGTGCCATCACCCAGCCCACTTAACGCTGTCATGGGCAACGCGATGGGACTTGGAGCCTATCAAAACTTCTCCGGTTATTAAGGGATCAACGTTATGCAGAATGAGGTCTTTAATCGGAGGTTGTTTCAACGCAAAGATGGCGCTCGGACGCGGCTTAACCAACTGGCTAGGGCCGATCAGCCTTCGGGCATACTTGCATCTAGCCAACCCTTGATTGATGAGGCGATGAAGTCGGTTCGCAGACCGGAAACCTCAGCCATACCTATGGATGTCGCTAAGGGTATGAGCGCGGGAAGAGCCGATGGTATGCCCATGGCCCCCGCACCAATGCCTATGCCGATGGCGCCACCTCCCGCTCCTGCACCAATGCCCATGGCCCCTCCTCCACAACAGATGGCCCAAGCACCACAGCCACAGCCTAACCTTAATCCTATGCGCCCTGGTGTTAGGACCATGGCTTTAGGTGGAGAGACAATCCCAGGCTTTGATAGTTTATTCCGGAGTGCTGCAACACAAGAGAGAATGGCAAAAGCAAAAGAAGAAGGGGACGCCCGTAGAGCGGCTGTTGCCCCTTTAGAAGGCGCAAGTTTAAACGTAACTCCAGAAGCAAGAGTCCGTATTCAAGAACAGGCAGGGACTGTTGCAGGGACCGAAGAAAAACTTCCGGACACATCTGTATTCACTGCTGAACAGATGGCCCAATACGCAGAGATAATGGCGGACACAGAGATGTCTCCAAAAGAAAAAGTAACGGCGCTTGATGTACTGGCAGGGGGTGATCCGGATGCTAAAGACAGGAAAGCCTCTGTTGATGACACCTTGAAGAAGAACAAACTTGGCAAGATAAACAGGAAAGCCTCGTTCCCCAAAATACTGACGGACATTAACGATATGGTTATATCCAAGGCCGGCTTTGATATTGCCAAGAGTGCTAATCCCAGAGCGGCGGTAGCCTTTGCAGAGGGCATGTCAGGCGCAGCACAAACAGTCCTTGGTCTTGAGGCTGATGCTCAGAAGACCGCTGCGGCTAACGCTGAAGCAGAGCGCCTGTTGAGACTGAAGGCATCGTTGACGCCTCGGACAGGGGCAGGAGCATATAGAAAAGCTATTGATCCCGCCGAAGCAAGGTTAAACGCCTACAATGACGCTATAAAGGCGGTCAATGATGGTTTGATCGATGTTCCTGAAGGCATGACGGGTGACGATTACGCACAACGCCAAGGTCAAATAGCGTATGATATGATTGTTGCTGGTAGAGGAGGTGCAACAACCTCTGGTGCCGGTGGAGAGATAGACGCACATAAAGCAGCAAATGACGCAGCCGCGGCAGCAGGGGAACCTCAGTATACATTAAACGGAAAAAAATACACCACTCAAGCACCAGCAGCATAGGGTAAAACATGGCTGAGTTTATTCCTAAACCTGCGGATGGATCAGCGTTTGTTCCACAACCCGCAGACGGTTCAACCTTTGTGCCGCAGCCTGCGGATGGATCAGCGTTCGTACCCCAATCCGTAGAAGAAGATCGTCCGTTTCTTGAAGGTTCAATAGCAAAAGAACTGGGCGAAGGATTATTGTCCGGAGGGCTTGGAGCAGCGGAGGGCGTAGTCGGTCTTTTTACAACACTTGGTGACGCCGTAGCTGGGACAGACACCACCACTGCTTTAAACCAAAGTTTTCAAGAATTTAAAGATGACATGGGCATTGACCCAGAGGGCATGGCCGGCACAATAGGCGAGGTCGTAGGGCAGTTTGTTGTGCCTGGGCTCGGCGCCGCTGGCTTAGTGGCTAAAGGTTCCAAGGCTGTTCAAGCCGCAACCAAAGCCAAGAGAGCATTGACCGGAAAAGAAAAGCTCGTTCTCGGAGCTCAAGAAGTTGGGGCTATGGCCGGCGTAGACTTTGTGGTGTCCAATGATAACAACACAGTTATTGCTGATGTGTTTGATAGCCTGCCTCAAGATGCTTCCGACCTAATAGGTGAGACAGGAACTAACAAGGCTTTGTTGCGTTTTGCAAAACGTGCCCAGATAGGTCTTGAAGGTGCGGTGATTGGCGGTGCAGTAACCGGTGCGTTGGCTGGAATTGGAACCTCTCTTGGGCGAATAAAAAAGACAGGCACTGGCAAAGAGTTGCAACAGGGTCTGTCTAACCTTGGGACAAAAATAGAGGACACCCTTGTTCAAAAGATGACCGCGGAACCCGGCCAAGAGTTTGGAGCGTTTAAAAACAAGGCGATAGATTTAATCGCAGCCTCTCGTTACGGTGGCTTTTTACCTAGGGCCGTGGCCGAAAAACAACTTGGTGTAGAGGCTCAAGTTCGCACCGCTGTTTCACAAGGCGAAAGAAACCTAAATGATTTGGACAAGGCTAGTAAGGCGTTCTTCAGTAAGATGCCCAAAGACAAATCAAAGTTAGAAGAAGTTAACATAACAAACAATCTTTATGCTTACTTAACTAATTCAGGAGACAAGGCAGCGAAGGCACTATCGGCTCTTCCAAAAGAACTGCGGAACCCCGCAAAGAAGATGGCGGATCATCGCAATAGTTTAGCTAAATTAGTTCCCGAGTCTGGCTTTGTTAAAGGCGGTCTTGGAGAGACTGAAATCCCAGACCTAGGCAAAACGTTTAACGAAGTTTTAAACGAAGGTTCCGAGGAATACTTGCGGAGAGACTTTAAAGTATTTCAAGACTCTAAGTATATTCCAGATGACGAAACACTTGATGTTGCAAGGATGTATTTTAAACGAAACGATAAACTCACAGAAAAGATGTTGTCAGAAATTAAAAAAGCAGACATCAACAATACCCTGTTTACTGATGACTTTATAAAACGAAATGGCTTAACGGTGTCTGGCGGAGGTGACGATCTTAAAGTTACTGTTGGCGGAAAAGTTACTGACGAAGTAGCAAAAAAAGCAAGAGATGCTTTTCTCGACCAATACAGAGTACTTAACAGATCTACTGCCAAGAAGGGCGCAGGGCGTGTAGCTAAGGACCGCTTGGATACTGGTATGTTTATCCAACGGAAGAAGATAGCCCCCGAGTTACGCAGATTGATGGGAGAGGTAACGGACCCCAGAGAGGCTTACCTAAAAACAATAGCGGACCTAGCGCAGTTTACGGCCGTTGATAGTATGCAAACATCGGTTGCAAACATGGCTAAAAACAATGACGGTATTGGCCGCTTGTTTATTGGCCCTGAAAAGGTCACATCTGAAGCGGCAAAAACAGCATTAAAGAACAAGGGTTACGTTCAGCTTGGCGGCGAAGGTGGCATTGGATCCATGGCTGGCCCCGCAGCAATACAAGATGTAAAGAAACTAGATGAGATGATCAGCCGCTCTGGGTGGGGATCTCTTGATGGATATTACGTTCCCGAGGATATCTATAACAGCCTGACAAACAAAGTGTGGTCTGAGGCAGATGCCGCAACACAACTGTTTCAAGGTGCTTTAAACACGTTTGTTCGAGGCAAAGCCTTATCTCAATACTCTAAAACAATTCTATCTCCTGTTACGATGGTACGTAACTTTACAACTGGTCATGCCTTTATGCTTGCTAATGGCAACCTTCCTTACGCACCGTTGGGCCGTGGCGCCAGTTCCGCAGATGCTTTTAAATTAGTTGCTGCCAACATATTTAAGGGCGGCGATGACCGGGTTCTTGAACTTCTTATGGACGCTCAAAACCGTGGGGTCATTGGCACGAATGCAGAGTTAAGAGAAATACAAGACGCTCTTCGGAAGGGTATTGATCGAGCAAGCGATGCTCCAAGCACTGCAATAGAAGGGTTGCTTGGTAAAAAAGCAGCGGGTCTTGCCGCAAAATCAAAGGTAGCAAAGGCATTTGGTAAAGCAGGGTATTACGCTGAAGGGCTATACCAAGGCGGCGATGATGTTATGAAGTTTATGAGCTATGCCGCTGAGGAGATGAAGCTAGCTAAGGCGTTAGACACAGTAGATGAAAAAACTGCTATAAAGTATCTGACCAAAAACGGAACTGATGTACCTCTTGATTTAAGCATGACTCCTAGCAAAGATGCCTACAAAGAGTTGTTAAAGCACCGCGCTGCCCAGATCGTCAGAGATACACTGCCAAACTATACCAAGGGTGCTTCTGAGTTAGTTAAGTTTGGGCGCCGGTTGCCGTTTGGTAACTTCATTACTTTCCCTGCTGAGATACTGCGTACTGGGTTTAACATTGTTCAACAGGGTTTGGATGATATGTACTCAGGCATCCCCGCAATAGAGGCTAGAGGACGTAACAGGCTGATGAGCTTTGGTGCAACGACCATAGCTGCACCTGTCGCTGCGGTAGAGGCGGCGTACCAGTTCTCAGGTGTAGACCGAGAAGAGATGAAAGCATACAAAAGATCCTTTGCTCCACAGTGGGAAAAGGGCGCGGTTCTAGTGCCTGTTGGAAAAGATGAAGACGGTAAGATCCAGTACGTCAACTACAGTACGTTGAACCCATATGATACTCTAACTCGGTTTATGAACCGTGCTATGAACGAGGGTGATAAGGCTATTAAGGAAGGCCAAGATCCCGCGGATGCAATAACTAACGTTATGTTCTCCACGATGGGTGAGTTCTTTGCTCCGTTTATGGATGAGGCTATTATAACGGAAGCGGCGATTGACGTATACAATGCGGCTAGTCGGAACAACGGCAGAACAAAGTCTGGCGCTCAAATATTTAACTCTCTTGATTCTAACCTGACCAAGGGCTTTAAATCCTTTATGCATGTGGCAAACACCATGATGCCTGGTTTCTTACCAATGGACTTTAAAGGTGGCGCTCCCGTGGCAGGCAGGTTCTCCCGTGGGCTGGTAGGAACAGAGGAAGGAACTTTCTTTGGAATTAAGTCTGAAGATAAGTTTGGCCGCGAAAGAACACTACTAACTGAATTAATCAGGGCTGGATCTGGCGTAAGCACTCTAGAGTTTGATCCTAAGAAAGGATTAGAGTTTGGGGGCTACCGTTTTCAACGCGGTCAAACCGAAGCAAAGCAGATGTTTAACAGGGTGGCCGATGACTCTGGAACCACTTCATCGGAGTTTGTGGATGCGTTCATTAAAGGTAATGAGGCAAAGCTGCGGAACGACAAGAGATACTATCAGATGTTTGAGGATCTCCGGGCCATGGGTTTGTCCGACAGCGAAATGCGTAGAGTATTAAAGGATAGCAATATTGGTTCTAGCGCCCGTAAGGTTATGCGTGGACAGTTTGATCCGTTTAAAGTTAGCTCCAAGAACCGCAAAGAAATGCGTAAGGCAGGAACTCAAGACGAGTTTAGGCTTGTAAGCAAAAGGATAAATGAAATTAGAAAGTTAATGCGTGGCGCTTCTCTTGCGCCCGATGACAATCCAGATGTCCGGGCTCCCAACCTTGACACTCAACTAGAAGAAGTTCCCGCAACGCCTTTCGTTCCAATTCCCGCTGCGCCAACAACATCAGCGCCGACAAGACCATTCGTTCCAATCCCCGCACTACCCACCCTGCCCCCAGGCCCTACGGTATTGCCCAACCCGCAGGACCAAGAGATACAGCGCCGGCTTAATCCATAACATCGACCTTCACACCAAGGCCACCGAACAACTGGATCATATCGTTAACGTGTTCTGTCACATCCTCGATGATATCGTCATCGTCTGTACATACAGCAAGGCGCATAGTTCTCTCTACCACTTTCATTAGAGCTTGAACCTGCATGGGATGCATCTCTTTAAACCCTACGGTATCAATCTTATCTTCCATCATTCTATCTCTCCCCAGTTGTCCTTGAGTTCCTCGTCTACCTTAGACGGAACCTTGAGTATATGTGATAAGCCTGTCTCCATGATCTCGGTGATCTTAGAGGCTTGCTCTTGGCTTTCTACAGAGAAGCATAGTTCATCATGGACCGTGAGCATAGGAACTAATCCCTCGGCATAGCAATCAGCCATGGCCTTCTTGGTTTGGTCCGCAGCGGATCCTTGGATCAGCTTGTTCAGAGCCTTGTATGTAAACGCCCTCCGCAGGTACATGCCGTACTTCTCTTGTGCTTCCTTTAGAGCCAGTGGCTTGTTGTATTCAAACGTTCTAGGCTCCCACAGATCAAACCGGCACCTACGGCCTAGCAGAGTGCGTATAGAGCCCTGCTGAGAGGCGCGAGTGCTTGCAATCTCTGCTAGCCCCTTAACGAAAGGCACCTTGCTCTGGTGCGTCTGAAGCAGTGTGGTGGCCTCGGCTACGCTGATGTCTAACTGGTCTGCTAGCTTGGCCTTACCCATGCCGTACATAATCCCTAGGTTCACAGTCTTTGCAGACTTCCGATCAATGCCGGCGATGTCAGCAACCATCTGGTGCAGATCGATGTCCTTGGTTTGCCACTCATTAACAATACCATCCACCATCTGATGCCGGTGATCGTCATTCAAGCTAGCCGCAAAGTGAACCAACAACCGTGGCTCTTGGCTAGAGTAATCAAACGAACCCCACTTGCATCCGTCTTCGGGTATAAACAATCCGCGGATCATCTTCTTAATGTCTTTGTCCCGTGCAGGAATTTGCTGAAGGTTAGGGTTGGACGATGAGAAACGACCCGTAACTGTACCGCCGTCATCGCTCCGGAGTTGGTGAAACTCGCAGTGGATCCTGCCTTTGTGTGAGTGACGCAGGATGGTGTCGATGAACGTGCTGTCGGCCTTATCAAACTCCCGCAGCTTAACAATCTGTTGTGCTACAGGGTGAGGGTGCATGTTTAAAAACTGCTTGTTAAAGGTAGCATTGCCGGCTTCGGTCTTAGCGTACTCCAAGCCCAGTGAATCAAAGACCTTCTGAACAGAGGCCGCGGCCCATGGCTCAAGGTCCACACCTGTCTCATCACGAATAGATTTCTTTAGCCCGGTGATGCGACCCTTCAATTCTTTCCGCACTAACTCTGCTTGGTCTGTGTTGACCCGAACACCGTTTGTTTTCATTTTAAGCATGAGAGGAATGAGCCCTGTTTCCAGTTCCCATATGGCCCAGAGGTCTTGCTTCTCTACCTCTATCTTCAACCGCTCCCATAGCTTTAGCGTCATTAAAGCATCCTGTTCCGCGTAGGGTCCAACGTCCATCGGAGGTAGGCGCCACATCTCGGACTTAGGATCAAACCCCCAATCACGGGCCGCTGCGCGGAGGGCCTTCTCGTCCTTACGCATGTCGATCCAATCACGGCCTAGATTATTAAGGCTGTAGGAAAACCGGTTCTCGTCCACAATGGCGCCGGTAATCATGGTATCAATGATCCGACCCTTTACCTCGATGCCTTCCGCTTGCAACCAACCGGCATCATACGTGGCGTTGTGCATGATCTTGTCGATCCGCGGAGTATCCATCTGCTTTGCAAACCACCGCATGGTCATCTTGGGATCTAGGTTGTGTCCGTTCTGATGGCGAATGGGAAAGTAACCTTTGTAATCCCCCGCAGCTACAGCAATGCCCACGATGAAACCATCCCCTCGGGCCCAACCGGGTCCGAGAGACTTGAGGTTTGGATCGCTTGTTTCCAAATCAACTGCGATAGACTTGTATCCTGTTAGATCAGGGTACTCTGTTGGTATGTTCCAATCAGGATCTAATCGGTCAATGTCCATCCGATCAAGATAGTTGATCGTTGACTTGTCTTTTCGATCTCTTGCCATAGGCTTTCCTTGCTGCTTTGGTACTCTTTGGAACGTGCTTACTACAAAACTTCTTTTGTCTACCAACTAACGGGAGCCCACAAGGCTTGCCGTTTCGACCATCAATCTTCTGACATGTCTTTGTCCCAACATATGGCTCATACTCAGTGCCGAACAAAGCATTTAGCCCAGGCTCTAGGTATGCGGCTAAACGCTTGCGGGTCATGGGCCTAGGTTCAGGAATATACTTCGCCATGGCATCTAATTCGTCCAACGTAGCAATCTTTAAAAGCTCTTTATAAACTTCAAGAACACCTTTTTCAGCCAAGTATTTCTTTTCTCGCTCGGCAAACTCTTTGGCATATTCCTCTTCATCTAACTCTACCTCCACCACCACTCCTTCTGGTGGAACCTCCTGAAGAAGCTCTTCTAATGACTTGTCTTCATCCTCTCCAACCTCTTCAACCCTATCGTTATACTCATCTGCAACCTCCGCAGACAGGGCGGAATACCCAATCTTATCGATCCACGAATCTTCATGGTTTATGTTCACCAACAGCCGGCTCGTCTTCAGCCAATCCATCATCAGACCAACATGCATTGGGCTTACACACCCATGCGTGGCGAGAGCGTTCTTCGTAATTATGTCCCATCCCAAAGATATGGTGGTGAAACTGTTATATACATCGCCGTATTCTTCTTCCCGATCCCCGTTGATCTTGCTCCACGCATCGTCTAGTAAATCTTCTCTATTCATAGCTGGTACTTATACCTCTTATCTGTATCTAGTATGTGCAATTCCTTTCGGGCGCGTGTTATGCCCACATAGAATGCCCGATGCTCATCATCTGGGTGCTTGCTTTCTGCACATACTCTTGGTATGCCTAAATACACCACGCAATTATCGTCTTCTCCTCCCTTCATAGCGTGGAACGTCGACAGTTTAAGGCGCGGGGTCTTGGTGAGATCTTCCCCGCGCCTTTCAATTGACCGGACGTATAGCTTCTGTTCCTTACCAAACCGTGCCACATCCATTGCATCCGTATTTAGCGGAGCAATCATTCCATAATCACGCACCAAGGTTTCGTAATCCAACATCGCTTCTGGGTCCGCAGCGTCTAACAATCTAGCAGAGCCCCGCTTTACAACAGCATAGTCCCCCTGCTTTGGTACAGACGCATACATCTTTTTAACGCGGCGCAACGACAGAGGGTTACCTGCTTGCAGATCGCGCCAAGCAATAATCACATCTACTGCATCTGGGTTGATAGAAGGCCGACCCTTAACACTGTATAGGTATCCGTCTTCCCTTAAAGACTCTGCAAACTCACGCACAAAACTGTTGGTCCTAGCCATGATTGTCCACGAACCCTTGTGGTACGGAATTGTGTGCCGGCTTAGGTGGTATTCAACCAAGCCTTCTTCCTCCATGGGTAGAAACTCTTTCTCAATCCGGTTGTCGATCCGCTTTACAACCTGCTGAGACAAAGACCAAACGGCCCGAGGCAACCGGTACGACTGTGAAAGGATTGTCTTGTTGTTTGTCGCGTTGATAAAACGATTAACATCAACGCCGGTCCATCGGTGAATGGCTTGGTCATCGTCCCCTGCATACACCACATTCTCCGCGTTGGCCTTCATGTGATCCACCATCTCCCATTGCAAAGGAGTAAGATCTTGAGCCTCGTCCACAATCAACAGCTTCAAGTACGGTGGTTCTACGTTCAAGTACTGTTCAATCAAATCAACGAAGTCCATCTTACCAAACTTGCTTTTGTACAAAGCAACACTGACCTCGATCTGCTTCATCTTTGGAAACGATAGATCCCAATCCTCAGCCTCATTGAACTCTTGCTCCATTGCAATCAACCTGTACCTGGACCGGTCGATCAACTGAATGTACTTGCCGCCGTCACCACCAATGGCAGGGATCAGAATACCGTCATCAGGTGCGGCGCCCTCTGCATTATCAAACGACAAACCCAGACCATGACCCAGCTTGCGCCAATCGTCCTTGGCTAGCATGTCACCAGATACCAAACCCAAAGCGCGGAACCCAATCGAGTGCAGGGTGCGAAAGTAAGGCAGACGTTTCTCGTCAAACCCAAACTTGCCACACGACCGCTCAACGGCCTCTTGTACGGCTTTCTTTGTAAAGGACATGAACCCTATCTGTTCAGGGTCAACACCGTCCTCTAGGGCTTCTTGTACGCGCTGTATAAGGCTGTACGTTTTACCACACCCAGGCGGACCTAAGAGCATCTCCTCGGACATCACTCTTTACCGCGTGGACGTTGAGCCAGCCACTCCAGAACTTCTTCCTCGACCCAACGGGTGGCGCTGTTCTTATCGCCCTTGCCCGGTCCAAGATATATGGGCTGTGGAAAGATGTCCTCGCTTACCCACTTGTAAATGGTGGAATGGGATACCCCCAACCACTCGGTTATTTCCGCAATCTTCAGCAGCTTTCGTTGTTCAGAAGGGGATGTCATCACTAAACTCCTTTGGTTCCAGTTTTATTTCTTCATCTTCAAATGCTGGCACATGCCAAACACGCAGGTATTTTGACTTTCCATCGTCTTTAGTTATGTATTTTCTTTGGTAGCAATCTCCCCCATCATTCAGCGTCTTCAACTGTTCCTGTATGTGAACCGCTTTGTAATGTGTGAACTGCCTGTTCTTGAGAAACTGTTCCAAGCCGGCCATCGTAAAGTACGTCACGCCTTCCTCGGTCCACGGCTTGCCCATCTCCATTTCTTCTGGGGACAGAGCCCTAATCCGACTTGTGCAAAACGTCTTCAGCATCTCATGGAACTGCCCCTTGATCGTGAGTTCCGGAGGGACATCTATGGTGACCGAGTTCTTCATCAGGGTATTGATTGCAACCTGCCAATCTTGTGGCTTAACTTGAGGCGGCATGAAGTTGAGTTGCTCCATGCATGACCGCTGCCAAAGACCTTGGTTCTGCAATTGCTCAACAGTTAGCTGAAGCCGCTGACCATCTACATCCATGAAGTAATGCCGAGGCTCCGATAACATGACTGTCAGACCACCAAGGTTGGCCCGATCTGGGGCCGAGTTGCCCACACCAAACTGGCGCGACTTGCAGATCTGTACATCACAGTGATCTTTTAACGGGCACACACTGCATTGCAGGAAGTACTCTTTCTTCATTAACGATTTCTGCAACGCAACGATCTCAGTTGCCTCAAGGGCAGGGCTGCATAACGTCCTGTTGTATTCTTCGTGATGCTTCTTCCAATTGTCAGGCCACTTCAACCGGCAGTACACGCCAACGTTAAACATAAACGTGTTGCGGTGTTCAGTAACAGAGCCCTGCCCAGTAATGATTTCCAAGCAGTACGGCCCGTCAGTAAAGTGTGTTCTCTCTCCACCAAACTGAAGCTCATTTAACTCTGGAATGTCTATCCTTGCTGCATCAACCGCAGCAAAGAACTGCGCCATGTCCATAGCTTCGCCCTTCTTATCCAAGGCATAGCGTGTGGTTACATCCCCACCAAAGTACGGCATGTTTATAAAGTTGCCCACATCCCCACGCTCCGCCAAGATAGTGTCCTGCTTTGGAAAGATCTCACAACCGGAGAACCCCAAGGCAACAGACATCTCGGTCAGATACTCTCGAACCATGGCCGCTTGCTCCCACTGCTTGAGAAACAAATAGAGGTGGGCGCCGCCCGACTTGGAACGACACAACACCAGAGGCAACCCTAGCTTTTGAACCTTGGCATTTAACTCCACCAAGTTGAGATCATAGGTATCAATGTCCAGAGCCCCGAACATGCACAGATTATCTTGGGTAATAGGTATAGATCCCACACCCTGACGGCCCTCAATGTGATCCTGTACTAACTCAGCGGTCAAAGGACCGCGAACAATCATGCTCTTCGCCTCGGCTTTGCCGTTGCGTCCAACCCTGCCTACAGTGGTTGTACCGTGCGCCGCTATTGATCCGCAGAACGCATCCATTAACTTTTTTGCTTGAGACATAATCCCTCCTAAAAAAGAATCACGCTAACGGCGTTAGCGTGAATCTTTATTTACGTTCTTAGAAAGGGATTTCATTGTCCTTGTATGGCGCACCAGTTGCGTTGCCAGATCCTTCGGGATTAACTGAGGGATCCGCAGCGGCCTTTACTTCTCCCGCAACAATAGAGTCTCGGAATTGTTTTGCCGCCATCAGAAGGTCACGATCCTCAACCAGACTGACATGATCCGTAGCCCAGTTGTTCCAACTACCTTGATCGTTGGTTTCCTCAACCGAACGCAACCGCCAGATTGTGGCAAACACCGCAGGTTTTACAACCTGCCCTGTCTTAGGATGCTGGACCTTCTGCATAGAAATCTTAGACTTCCACTGTCGGCTGATTTTTAAGCTAGCAGACTTCATGTCAATGATAGCTGGCTGATAGGAACCGTCATCATCTAAAACCAAACAGTAATGTTGATCAGACTTAATCAGTTCATTGCCGTTGGGTAGGATTTCCTTAATTCCCTCGCGTTTGGTCTGGTTAATTAACGGATCACCAAGAGGAACCCTACCTTTAAACCCACCGCCTAAATCTCTGGGTACAAACTCTAGGTACTCAGTGTTTTGATAACACGGAATAACTTTTATACCTTCTTCGCCGGGCCAATACTGCCCAGTAACAGTGTTGAAGACATCACCCTGTTCAGCGCCGGCAATAAACTCAGGCTTTTTCTTGTTAATCTGAGGGCTCATAGGCTGGAGCAACCGAACAAAAGGGATTTGCATCTCTTCACTACTGTACGAGGCGCCTTCACCTGCGGTTTCAAAGATATCGTCATATACATCTGTGCTTAACTCTGCACTTTTTTTATTAGCTACTGCGTTACCCATTACTTTTCTCCCTTTTTGTTGAGCCAAACTTTTTCATTTCCTCTTCTTCAGCCTCGTTACTACGGCTAGGAATATTAGTAAGCTCTTCAAATTCTGTCTCGTCATTGTCCATGAAACCACCGTACTCATCGGTGTATTCCTCACCGTCTTTTTCCATCTGCTCAATGATCATCTGTTTAGTAGCACCCATTATGCTTTCCTCTTAATTTCTGCTGCTGATGAAACAAACGCCCCGAACATGTCCAGATCGATGTGCTTACCTGCTGTTACCCGCTCTTTTACAAAAGCCTTGAGTGTTGAAGCGTGGATGTGTGTTTTGGTCCGCGGATCAAAACCCTTCTCCTGCAACTGCCCAACAAGATTGCCGGCAATGTTGTCTTCGCCCTTACCAAACGTCACAACGACATCGTTCTTAATGATACCGTCCAGACCATTTTCTCTAAGCCAAGCAAATGCTTCTTCTTTGCGTGGAACAGGAATAGATGCGTGTACTACAGGCTTACAAGAAACCGAGGCGCCTTCTACTTCTATCTTTTCCACACCCATCTCATCCATCAAGCCAGGTATGCGGTCATGAGTGATTCGCTTACGCTGATCCTTTAGGATTTTAATCTGTCCTTCCCAATCATCGATTTTTTTATCAAGCTCGGTGACCTGTTTCACCAGTTGAGACAGGCTCTTGCCTACCTCTGCATCAACACCGGCCAACGCTTGGCTAGTGTCGAATATGTCATCAAATATGTCTTCCATTAAAGTACATCCTCTTCAGGGTTAAGTTGACACAACCATTTTTGTGCCGTATTTTGGAGTATATGGGAGGAATGATATGACAGTCAACTATAAATTCAAAACAAAACCGTATGACCACCAACGAACCGCATTGAATGCTGCTGGACAGAAAGATTTCTTTGGGTTCTTTATGGAAATGGGCACCGGCAAATCTAAAGTTCTTATTGATAACATGGGACAGTTGTTCTTGGAAGGTAAGATCAACTTCGCCCTAGTGATAGCGCCAAAGGGCGTGTATCGAAACTGGGTAGCTAAGGAAATACCTCAACACATGTCGGATGATGTACCGCTGCGAATGATTCGTTGGGTAGCATCGCCAAACAAGAAACAGACAGAAGAAATACGATCAATACAAAAAGGTTTTGCTGGGCTCACCGTGTTTGTCATGAACGTTGAGGCTTTTTCCTCAACGAAGGGGCAGCGTGTAGGAAAGTGGATGTCAAAACATCTAGGCAAGCACGGCTTGATTGCCATTGATGAAAGCACCACCATCAAAAACCCCAAGGCCAAAAGAACCAAAGCACTCATGGATATATCTGATGGGTTTTCATACAAAAGACTACTGACCGGCTCACCAATCACAAAGTCTCCCCTTGATATCTACTCGCAAGCAGAGTTTCTGCAACGAGGTATGCTAGGTGATTCGTATTGGGCGTTCCAAGGCCGGTATGCGATAACCAGACAACAGAAGATGGGCGCCAGATCGTTTACTCAGATCGTAGGCTATCGATATCTGGATGAACTAACAGAACGAATCAGTTCCTTCAGCTACCGTGTTCTTAAAAAAGAATGCCTAGACCTGCCAGACAAGACATACACCGTCAGGTATGTACAACTGACGCCAGAACAGACCAAAATGTACAACGATATCTCTCGACAGGCCATGGTTCTGCTAAACAATGGTGAATTGGTCAGCGCACCCGCAGTTATTACACAGCTTTTGCGCCTACAACAGATCCTGTCAGGACATATCAAGACAGATGAGGGAGACATCGAGTACTTTCCAACCAAAAGAACAGACGCACTAAAAGAAATAATGTCAGAACACGATGGCAAAGCAATTGTCTGGTCGCGGTTCCGTCATGACATCAAGTCTATCGTTGCAATGCTGAACAAAGAGTTTGGACCTGGGTCCGCAGCGGCATACTTTGGAGACACTCCGGACGATGAGCGTCTGGCTATCGTGCAGAACTTTCAAGACCCCAACCACCCACTGAAATACTTTGTGGGCAACCCAGCTACCGCTGGTTACGGCCTGACTTTGACCGAGGCTAACCTTGTGGTATACTATGCCAATGACTTCAACTTGGAAACACGGATCCAAAGTGAAGACCGGGCGCACCGCATCGGACAGAAAAACCCCGTGACCTATATTGATCTGATCTCAGAAGGCACAATAGACGAACGTATCGTTGAAGCACTTAGAAACAAGATCAACATAGGCGCATTAGTATTAGGAGAGAAAGCAAGAGAATGGCTAAAACTTACTTAGAACTACAGGCAAAAGAAGTAGCGAAAGAAATGGTAGATGCCATGGTTGAAACCATGGTGGATAAGAAACGCCAATTGCGAACAATCGATAGTGGAGCCCAAGTTATATCCAAGCAAACAGGGTTGGACCTAGATGTATCAAAGGCGTTGCTTAAATCTATGAACGGCAACAACGTTACCCAGATCAGAGGCTACTCAAAAGAACCAGAGCATTTAAGAAAGTCCAAGATTGGCAAGTCCAATGAACCAAGAAAGTAAAGTTGTAGAGTTCCCCAAGCTGTCGGAAATCGACCGGCAGTTTGAGGAACTTGAACGTCAACGAGAACTTATACTGAAACAAAAGGCTGATATATTTCGGGCGAATAAGTTACCAATTGACAGATAGAATTACTATCCTTTTTTATTTTTCTTCCATGCATTGTGGGCATCAACGCCCATCTTAAAAATAATTTCATGCCGTAAATCCTCGACCATAACGTCAGAAAATATGTCAGCATTAGGGTTTAACTTAATGTCCTCCTCAATCTTCTTGGATATATCATCTAACCTTTCCACAATGTAATGAGGACACACACTAGTCATTGTTTGGCCCCCCTCAGCAGCCACTAACTCTGCAATTAATCGACTGTATTCATCCCTGTTGATCATAAGACATCAGCTTATGGGTTAGGTTACGTGCTTCACTTGTAAGTCCTTTAACCTTTTCATCTTGGTGCATGGTTCCATGGGCGTATAAGCGATCAAGATATTTCTTAATTTGATCACCCATTAGATCTATGCGTGTACGCAGATGCATATTATCTTCTATTATCTTTTTGTACTCTTCACCTTTAACGTTCATGGTTCTCTCCTACTTAGATACAAAGTATACTTCTACCTTGGACACCAACTCACGTTGACGGTGCAGCGATGCGCGTATGTCAGGTAAATGCAGATCAGTAGCGTCGAAAATCTCACGCATGGTCAAGGGTTTTCCCGCCTCTTCCAAAACATCAAAGATCTTTACGTCTATATCATCCTCATGGTCATTAACTTCTGGCTCTGGCTTTTGAGTTGGCTGCAATTCATCCGCCGTTTCCGCCTGAACATTAACCACGCGCCATGGAATCTGTTCCCGCTTGTCAGAAAAGTTAGGCAAAACCTGCGCGTGAACCGCAGTGCCAGGGCTGAGTTCCATCTTGTCTACAATGCGAGAGTTAATAAACACCCCCTCGCCATTAGCCAGTACCCCAAAAGCACTGCCAGAGTAGGTCAACTCTTCAACCAATACCCGCTTGGTATCTACTATCATATTCTATATCCTTCTTGTCTTAGATTACTTACAAACTGTTTTAATTCTAGTCGGGCCTGATACAACCTGTTCTTCGCATCAGCCCCAGCACCTGTCTTATACGCTTCGGGCTCAAGATTATCTACCATGCGCCGCAAATGTTTTAGTTCTGCTTCTTGTGCCGGTGTCATCCCGTACATTCTCCATCATCTTCTTGGCAAAGGGCGCCCACCTCTTCATTAAAGATCCAATCGCCCTGCCGTTTTACAAAATTACCAACATCGTCATAACTTCTGCGCTTGTGAAATGTCCCCCCTATCTTCTTCTCCATTGCCGACCACCACTCCATACGATCCGGATGCTCTCGCCACATCATCGCCAAAGTAGCCTCGCTCTTCAAGAAACAACCATCACAGTTGCCCTTCGCCGTCACACCATTCGGACCAAACAATCTCAAATCAAAAGGCTGTTGCTTCCAGAAATCCATGACCGTAGCCTTGGTTGCTCCCGCATCAGCCAGTGGATACCAAAAGGTCCACCGATCTTTGCTATCCCTACGATTAATTCTGCGGGGCTCGTCAGCACGAATGCCAATACCAGAGTTCCAATGCTTCCATTTTTGCGACACCAGGTAACGCTTGATCGTCCGTACCTTTAACTCTGCCGTGCAAAATCTAGCCACTGCGTTGGGCAGATAAGGTTTGTATAACAGTGTCTCGAACGGCTCACCGTTTCGCGCAGCGGAGTTGTGACTCACCTCTTTAAACGTAACCTTGTTATCAATCCGGTCGTACTCCAACCACTTAATCGGCACGTTCCACCGGTCACCACACTCATGCACAAAGTCTAATGTCTGAGGCATCTCGCGACCAGTGTTGGCAAAAACAACCTTGCACCGATCAGGCAACCCACCATTCTCTTCTAAGATCTTGTGAAGCATATACCCACTGGTCCTGCCCCCCGAAAAACTTATTAAAACATTGCCTTCGGGCAATAAATACTCTGGCATTCTCTGCGTCCTTTGATATAATTTTTATGAGGGGCGGCTTATTCAACTGAAACCTTACCTGCGCTCAGTTTGCTCTAATAACTCCGCCGCCGCCTCTCACCATCACTTAATGATATCTATACCATGTCTGAGCGCCGTGCGAATTACGCTCTTGCGTTGCATGTTTAAGGCAGCGGCAATCTCATCCGCGTTGCGCCCCTGCTTAGTCATGTTCATGATAATCTTAGAATTTAACTGCAATGGGCGCCCCTGCTTAGTAGCAAACCTGCCAATGCGCCCCTCAACAACCTCATTTTTAATGCCGTAATTCGGACCTCGATACCCATATTGTTCCAGCATCCGCTTGTTCTCCGCAGCGGCAACGTCCAATACTTTCTGTCTTCTTTCTGATGCATTCACAGTTTATCTTCCCTCTCGTCAAAATGATGGGCCAACCTACGCAACTCAGTGGCTATGCCCTTGGTTATAACACCCGTAAACAATGGCCGGCGGTCCTTCTCCAAGACCGCCTCACCAGCTATCAATGCAAACGTGGTATCAGTTAATTCAAAGGTCAGATGAGCGACCTTGAAATGTTGTCGCGGCGCCCCTGGATGCCGCGACTTTGCCTTAACGCTATGCGTACTCATCTTCAGGCTCCACTTCGCCAGAACCATCACAATTCTCACAAGCAACCCACTCAGCTACCGGCTCTAACGTTTCGCCAAACCTCTGGTACAAGGTCTTCTCAACCATGCCCTTGTGACCAGTGTAACTGCACTCCGGACACTCAATCATGCGGATCACCAATCCTTTGACCCGTGTCCTTGTAATAGTTTTCCGCTAACTCAGCATAAAACTGAGACAACGCTATGCACATAGAGTCATTATCCTCCATGTCCAAAACCTCATGCAACCGTTGATGCACGTACTTAGTAGCAACGGTGCTTGCGCCCCACCCGAAATAATCAATCATCAGAAATCTCCCCGATAATAAACCGATCTGTTCCACTGATCGAACTCAATCCAATCAGCCGCTAAATCAAACTTCTTAGCGTACTCCTCCCTTTCTGTATGGTGACGATACCGAGGGTCTGCGTCCTCCGTTAAATCATCGCGGATCTTAGCCGCAATCTCCCGCAAATTCTCCGGAGATAAATACACCTTCATCGGATTGCAGTTGTACTCATCA
>VMHT01006649.1_pt1 | contig 18538 bp, 13 predicted proteins | sample 4693611 | NCBI WGS metagenome assembly VMHT01 (sample SAMN12280063, study PRJNA550983) | marine metagenome | isolation source: seawater sampled from same location over 5 years 0.02-0.2 micron viral filtrate | place: USA: collected off the coast of southern California halfway between the port... ...
CACATAAGGGCCTGCCAAGGCAGCTGAACCAGCGAGAACACCAGAAACAGCTACTGCGAATGCTTTGATCATTGTTGAGAGAGTCAACGTTTTCTGTAGGTACATTAACTGCGATAGTCAATGGACAGTTAATAATCTGTTCCTTAGTTCTCATCCGTTCCAGGGAACGTGGAGAAGTGACGTTTGTGCAAGCCGGTGTAAAGACCACGCTTTGGATGATCCGGCTTGTCGCGACCTTCAAGCTTGTAAAGCATGTCCATCCAAATAATGCGATTATTCATCGCAACTAGATCTTCTGCCCCTGGCTTGCAGGGAATCATTGGGTCAGGTCTTTGCATCAAGAAGGCTCCGTAGGCCATGCAGTTGCAATATTAGGGTTCGCAACCGTTTCCATCACAGGTTGCCCCGCAACTGGATTAGCCACTTCATTGGCGTCATCATCAACGATGGTGTCAGGCTCAACAACACCATTGCCATCAGCATCTGTTTTCTGGCGCGTAATCGTTGCCGATCCAAACAACAGCTCTTTCAATGCTTCAACAGTTGTGCAAGCGTCAATCTCGGTTTGGCGCGTATTGCATGACGTGCGAATCGCTGCACGATACGTTTGCCATGCGGTTGGATATGCAGTCTTTGCAGCAGCAAAACTGCTGTTGACTTCTAGTTCTTTGACAACGCGCCAATCAGAAGGTGCAAGCAGTGATGCAGCAATATCGTTTTGCGTTGACTTCCACTGTGTTTTAAGACCTGTGGTTGTAACTTCAGCGCCATCAACAGTTTCTGTCTTGTCGTCTAGCTGCTTTGCAAGCGTTGGTGACCAGTAGAAACGTTGATCCCAGGTTTCGGCTTCTGCTCCCCAGGAAACACCAATCGCATCACGATCTGCAGTGCTGCTTAAACGAAGCCAGTTTGCTGGATACTGTGTGCCATTATCTGCGGTCCATGGTCGATCCATGGGTAACGCACGACTGCCGATGTAATAGCCCATGAAGATGCAGGTGATGAACTGAGTTTAACGAGCAAGCCCGCCATTGCTGGCGAAAGGGTGAGAAGCAAATGCGAGATATATGTAAGTGTAACCAGAGGCGTTTGTCCCAGCATTTGTGCCTCTTGGCTTAAAACCATTAGACAAAATATCTATCCCAAGCGCAGAGGCTTCAGCTTCTGCATTGTTTAAGTTTGCGTAAATTGTTGCGTCTGCAACGTTGTATGAGTCTCTTGCAGCGTCCAGTATCAACCAATGTTCGCCGCTGTTGCTGCTAGATTTCACCATTAGCCATGCCGTTTTAAACCCGGTAAACACAAACGGACCATCTGCAGATCCATTGCCGACGTATGAGCCCATTGCGCTATAGCCTTCAACAGGTGCGAAGCACAGGGCCACCATATCGCCATGGTTATTAAAGTAGTTAGCTTGCGATACGCCAAAGGTTGTAGAATCTGGTCCAGATGTTCCCCAATGATTTGAATACACACCCTCCGCATAGTTTTGATTGAGAATCAAAAACTTGTCTTTACCAATAGAGCGGTGGTAAACATCCCAGCCAGCCGAATTCTGTGTTCTACTCTTGCAAATTATTACATAGGGTTCCGCGTTGAGCCCGTGGCCGACAGTTGAGTTAGCTGCACCTCCCGTATAAGTAACAATACTGAACCCACTTTCTGGGGAACTTCTGACTGTTGATGCGATGCTTGGGGTCGTAATAGATACGCTGGCGTCAACCAGTAGTTTTCCGTCAATTTCGATAGCGCCGACACCTGAAGCGTAGCTACCGTTTGTTGTATAAAATTCAAGTTTGCTAAGTGATGTAATTGCTGTTCCAGTATCTGGTGTAAACCACCCTACGTTAGAAGGAACATTGGTTGCAGCATTGTCATTTATTTTGATAAATTCAGTGCTGGAAGACTGCGCTCCATAAATACGAATAGAGCTTGTGACTGTAATTGGTGTCGTTGGAGTAAAGGTGATAGATGACCCAGTGTTTGCATAACATATTCCACTAGCAGATCCATCGAACATAGTTGCAACGCTATAGCCAGAGAAAGGGGTTCCTGTAACTCTGGAACTCCAGTTATCACTCTGGTTATACAACGAGCTATTTAAACTACCAGCAGCAATCGTTGTGTTGGAAGATCCGGCGTCCCACGCCCAGGCTGCGTATGTGACATTATTGTCATTTACAAGGCTGCTGCTCCCAAGAGTAAAACCGTTGCTGTCAAACGACGTTAATGTGGTGGTTGAAGTTGATTCAGCATTGGTTGAATTGGACTCCAGATATTTATGTACTCCACGAATAGAATCAAACAACTCGTGATCGCCGCTTGCACTTCTTTCTTTTAACCATACAAAACCAGGAGACATTGTAGAATTAGACATTGTCAAAGCCTGCGTTCCAGAATTACCCGTATATAACTTCGTATCAAAGTAAAGACTGCCATCCGCAATCGTTGAACTTAAATTTGCAGTATTTAAACACTTGTAGCCGCTGACAGGATAGGCGAAGACACGTTGGCCGAAGTTAATTACATAAGTTGCAGTTGCTGAATTATCATAATCAGTTACACAAAACACCCAGCCAATGTCAGTCCTTATATTTGTAAATTGGGTTCCTTGAGACACACCATTTTTGTAACATTGAAGAGTTCCGTTCTCAGCATCAAACGCCCAGCCAAGAATATCTCCAACGGCAAAAGTTGCTGTTGCGGTACCTGCAGTTGCTGCGCCGCTTGCTGCATTAACATCCCCATTGTATCCAACATAAACACTTATTCCTCCATGTAAATGTGGAGTATTGCTAGCACCTTGCACATAATCACTATCTCCAGGAAGCATCCCCACCATTGTGTAGTTAGAACCGCTCAATGCGTCTAGCTCAAACTCCCAATACCACTTACCTGTACCAGCTGGCGTGTAAAAGTTAGCCATATCCAATGGATACCCAGAACCACCACTGGTCGTTGCTTGCAGGTTGCCGTTGCTGAAGGTTGAAGATGATTGGACAAGAGGGTTCCATGTCGCATAATTGCCCGTGATTTCTCCACCCGCTCCAGTGTCACTTGCTGTGTCGCCGTTGCTTGGGGTGTCAAATAGGGAGTCAACTCCTTCTCCGCTAGGCTTTGACGCATATGCTGCGTAGATGTAATCATTGCTTGTTCCGTGAGTCGAAGCAGATGTAGAAGTTAATTTAAACCCATTAGACAAAAATTCAACGGTACTTGTAGTATCGCCACCAAGATATGTAGAATCATTTTCAACAACGTTTAAATCTGCCGCCAACTTTTTTGTCACACCACGGGCTGAGTCAATTATGACCCAAGATCCACCGCCAGAGACCCTTTTGATCAGCACAAATGCAGGCTTAAAACCACAATCAATGGTCTGGTCTGATCCAGTCCCCGTGTATGCCCCAAACTTGGAAAATCCGGGAATTTCAGACCAGCAATATGCAATTTGAGTGGTGCTAGCAACTAAATTAGAGCCCAGGCTAAAAACTGAACTCGTAGGTGATGTCGCATTCCACCAATCATTTCCTGACTGCTTTGCATCAGAAAGGTTTAATTTTAATCGATGATCATTGCCAGTTGCTTCATGATAGACCGACCAATTCCCAGAAGATCCTCTAAACTTCGCAAAGATCATTTTTGGGGCGCTGGACAAGCCGTGGCCAACGGTACATGCCGAACCCCCATCAGTAAAGCTGACAATGCTGAACCCATAAGTATTATTTGCCGAGACAGAACTTGTTATCGTTCCAGCAGTATTAGACGACGCAGCGCCACCGGCCTTCCAGCACCAGGCTACAAATGTTTGACCATTACCATTTACATAGCCTCCATAGCCAACAGTAAACCCATTGCTGTCAAACGATTGAAGATCGTTGGCATTGGTTCCTTCGGCATCAGTTAAATTAGACCTAAGACTTTTAGTAGCGCCGCGCACTGAATCATTCAGCATGTGGTCATAGGCAGCACTTCTTGCCTTGATCCACACAAAGTCCGGCTGAAATGCCAAGCCACTAATTGCAGTGTTAGTAGTCCCGTTGCCGGTATAAGTAACAACATCCATCCCTTGGTTAGCAGTCGCGAGGCCAAGTGCTGATGCCGTTAAGTTATTAACAGTCCAGTTATTGGCGGGGCTGACACCACTTGTGTCCGTACCAAGCGCAGCGTTGCTGCTGTTGTCCGCAAAGTCGAGGTGGAAGGAGTTGTCGGCAAGGGATACGCCGGAGTCAATAAGCTGCTTACCATCTACGATAAGCCCTGCCAGTGCTGTCCAGTCGTTGCTTACGTTAAGAGTAATTGCTGTGATTGATGCTCCAAAAGTTGAGTAAGGGTTGCTTACAACTGTTGAAGCAATATTAGCTGAATCAACTGGTGTTATTGCTACTGAACCATTGCTACATGTAAAGGTAATGTTGCCATTAGAGCTAGTGTTGTGCCAAGCGTAAATTTCAAAAGTGCTAGACGCAGTGAGAGTAATAGCAGCAGGAAGCGTTAAAGTTGCCGTCCCAGGGAAAAACCCCCACATCTTTCCTGTCCCAAAAGAATCGCCAGGGACGCCAACGCCATTAAACGCTTTGGCCGTTTCATAACCACTCTGCGCTGCAGTTCCACTGTATGCACCACTGCTCCACGTCTGGCTATTGTCAAACCAACCATACGTCCCAGCGTATGCCTTCGGCACCCACAGGTTATCGGTGTTAGTTTCCCCGAAATCTGTTGGCGCTAATGCTTGACCATCGATGAAATGTACGTCGGCCATGCAGCCGTCAAAGTATGCAGCATACCTACCAATATTATGTGCAGTTGCGCTATTCCAATCCGTTTCAAAACCAGAAGGAACTGTTGTCCCAGATAAGGTTTGTAATACTCCGTTGACCCAAATTTTTGCTCTATCTGAAGCGGTACTTTCTGTCGAATTGTAAGCTAGAACAATGTGATACCAAGCACTGGGATCCCTAAATACTGCTGCTGTACCTAGCCGAATATTATAACTACCAGTATAATCATGAAATTTAAGTGCTTCAGATTCCCAAAACAATGACGTGTTTGGGTGTGCTCCTGCGTAAGTAGAAAATATTCCACCCTCAGTTCCTAATGCAGTTCTTTTTAACCATGTACTGTAGGTCCACGTCTTGCGATTACCTGCAGCACTTGGGGTTCTAGATAAATGGGCTGAATCCGAGGCGTTGAAACGCAAGGATCTTGAAATACCCGCACCACCGCCACCACCAGCAGACTGACCACTAGCGCCAGCAAGAACGTTAGAACCAATGACGCTCATGAGTAATTAGCGGTGAATACACAGTGAATTGATGTCGCGCTACGAACCACATAATCGATCCGATCTACAGCAGCAGCGGCTGTACTTAACGTTGGTGCGGTGCCACCAGCAAAGTCAAGCTGCGATCCATACGCCAAAGTGCGACTGCCCGTAGCGTCCTGGACAATAAAGATTGATCCGCTTTGACCAGCAACAATGTTTGTTGGGTTATCTAACGTCCGGTTTCCAGCCAGCGTTACGGTGAAGTTATTGCTTGCTGCTAAGTCAACACTGATGTTTGCTCCATCGGTCAGCGTTGTAATCTCACCGCGTTGACCAGCTGTAAAGGTTTGGGCAACGTCAGTTACAGCAGTGTCAGGGTCTATAGCTGCTTGTGTACTAACAAGCGCAGCGCCTTCTTTCACATACAGCTTGTCCTGATCTGTTGCGTAAACAACTTCGCCTTCTTGCAGATCCGAAAGACTGCTATTTAAATTTGCGTAGGTGCCTCTGGCTAGCCGGACAGGCGTTCTAGTTGCTGGTGTTGGCATTAGTCGAACGAGCCCCCGTTAATAACCGTTGAGGTTGTGGCGATTGAACTGCCATTGGCAAAGTTCCCTCCATCCACAATAACCACAGTCTGACTTGCGTCCACCCAGGCTATCGCAGCTGACGCTCCACCACTGGTTAAAACCTGACCACTGGTGCCGTAGTTCGCTCCTGCTAAACCAAGCTGACCTGCAGGGCCAACACGAACTCTTTCAGTGCCTTCAGTCGTAACTTTGAAGTGGCCATCTGAGCCAGTGTCAACAACTTCAGCTTCCGTATTGCCTTCAACAATCTTGTCGGTATCAGCAGCCGTTCCAGATGATGCAGCAGTAACCCGGCCTTGAGCGTCAACAGTAACGCTGGAAAGCGTATAAGACCCAGGCGTAACAGCAGTATTGGCAAGCTTGTCTGCCGTAACGGCATCGTCTGCAATCTTTGCTGTAGTAATAACTCCAGCGCCTAAGCCAGTGGCAACCACATTGCCGACCGTGACCTTTTTGGTCTGGTCATTAAGGGTGTCAACAATCGGCAGAACATCAGATGTCTGAACTGAAACCAGTTCAGTGAGATCTGAGATTTTTGTGTTGCTCATGGCTTAGTCAACCTCTAGGGGCTAAAGGGGTCACGACCAAGTTGAGATCGCTACCCGTTTCCAGGTGTTGGTCGCCGTGCAAACGTAAATGTAGTTGGCGTCCCAAGCAATTTCTCCAGCCGTACCCGCAGCTGTTGCAGATGCTGGAGTGTGAGTTGGAAGCACTGGACGGCTACCTAACGTCACATTTGCCGCTGTGATCGCAACCATGCTGGTCAACGTTCCAGCAGCTTGAACCTTTAGATCAATCTTGCCGTCTTCTGTTGTGTCACTGGCATCAACGATTGAACTCGCAATCGATCCAAAAACAATCTGCTCTGGTGTTGACGCATCGTTATTGCCCTGGAAAAGCAAGCTGCTAATAACGTCATTGTCCTGACCAGCAACTGCACTCCCGCGATGGTGATACAGCGTTATGTCGGCTGCGCTAACCGAAACAGCTTCTGCTGACTCAACAAATAAACCCGTGTTTGCAATTGACTCCGTGATGTGGAGCGGGTGTAGCGGAGCAGATTCGTTGATCCCAACCTTGTCGCTTTTGACAGTGACGCGTGCAGCAACCGTTCCAGCAGCTGCAGACATCAGTTGTAAAACACCGTCCTCACTGCCGTCTGTGATGTCTGTAATTTGAGCAAGAATTTGCGCGTAAGCAAAGCTTTCGTTGTTGTCGTTCTTGCCGCGAAACTCCAGATTGCCCAAGTTGTCATTAACAGCAGGCGATACAGAGTTGCGATACAACACAACATCAGGTGCAGTGTCTAAACCCGCATCGGTGTTCTCAATAACAACCTGATCAGTCGTATCAACACTGAACAAGTGCAGCTGTGCTGCTGCCGTTCCAGTGCCTAGCTGAAATCCTGTTGCCGTAAATTTACCGATGAAACTGCTGTTAGCAGTTACTCCAATCTCATTAGCAGCTGCACGATAAAAACCTGAAGCACTGCTGTCAGTCAGGAAACTAATTGAAGGTGCAGTAACGCTGCCATCTGGCACGGCTTTATGTAAAACACCAAATGACAACCTCTTGTTCTTTTCAGAGCTGGTCGCAACAGAAGAGTCAACAACAACAAAATCGTCAGCTGCAGCTGGCGCAAGCAGTTGCGTTAATTGAGTAATTTTGCGATCAGCCATCAGCCTGCCTCCAGAGTTGCAACTCTTGCAGTTAACGCAGTAATTTCTGCATAAGCCTCTTGCAGCCCTTTCATCAACAATGGCACCAAGGCTGCCTTGCCAACTCCCATGTATTCAATATTGCCATCCTCATCGACATCGTTCTCTGTACCCATTACCGCTTTAGGAACTACGGTTTGCAGCTCTTGAGCAATAAAACCTTCCTCGTAATTACCTGACCCAATCATGCGGAAACGGTGCATCTGAATCTCATTAATTCGAGATTTAGCCTCTGGCATATCAGTAATATTATCTTTTAACCGACGATCGGAATTGTCAATTAATTGAATATCATCTGCATCAATAATTCCAATACGACCAGCCTGAGAGCCATTATAATGAAACTGCATAATAGAACCGACGCTGCTAAGTCGGTTAATTTTTATACAAGGCCCCGCATCAAAAGCAATATTTAGTCTTCCTCTTCTTTGAATTTGTAAACCTTCAAGTGTGCTTGTATTTGAAGGGTTATCAGAAGTACCAGCAGCCGTAACTTGAGCACCCCAATACAAAGATGGGCCTTCACCTACATCTTTCCCAAGAGTAAAAAGCGTATGGTCTGCGCCGCTTAATTGAGTAGCATAAGCGACTTGACCAGTGCCGTAACGGTAAAAGCCGTAATCAGGGCCATCCGTTCCAAACGTTAATGATGGTGCAGTAATACTGCCCGCTGGAGCGTCAATTCCGCCAGTAGCGGTTGATCGCAATGTAATCCAATCAGTGTTACCTGAGTTTCTAATCTTTAACTCATCAGATGTAGTATCTAGCCAAAACTGATATGCACGAGTTGTTGCTGGAGCTGTTGGACCGCTGTTATTCGTGATAATTGCCAGCAGCTGAGCATTTAGGTCAGACCTAACGGCTGCACCACTGGCATTTGCGACGACACCATCTGCCTGAGCCATAACAAAGCTTTAAGTCTGCTGTGTTCCATATCCTATTGCAGTGTACTGAAAATTCCTATCGATGACAGAGCTGCCGTTCTTAAACGTGACAGTAAACCCAGTACCAGTCGGTTCTGACATCACGTAGTAATCACCGGAGGCAAGGTCAAACGCTGTAATGCCAACAGCTACCTTCGTATTGCTGTCGGTGTAGAACGCATTGGCAAAAGTGACCGCCTTGCCATTTGCTGCCGTACCAGATGCAATTGTTGTGCCGTTTTCGGTGCGGCGCTCAAACTGCAATATGGCACCAAGTCGATCAACGATTGGCGTTTGGTCAATATGGTCTGCAGTTAGAACAGCTTTAAATTGGAACGATCGGCCAACATAAACGTTATTTTCGAGCGGGATCCAGTCGTCAAACACAAGGTCTGATTCTTGCTGTAAATCTGAATACGTGCCAATAGCCGTATTTAATTGACCACCCATCCCTGAATGGACAGAGCAGTAGTAATAAAGCGTTGGTGCGCCATCTGCCAAATCAATCTTTGTGTAAGCGCCAGCCGTTCCAGGTGTGCCGACAATTGTTACGCCTGTGGTGTAGGCAGAACCGCCACCATGCGTTCCATCGTTAGTTGCACTGATTTGCAGAGGATGCGTACTATTGCTGGAATCTGATTGATCAAAAATATATATGTTGCCCTCGGTCAGGCTTAGCGTTTGATTGTCAACGCTCGACCCGTCAACTCGATATTTGTTTCCTCCGCCTGAAGCGACAACAGTTATGGCGTAAGTGACGGTAGATCCTTCGCCTTGCTCTTGTCGAATCTTGCTGCCATCCTCAGCAACAATGTCTGAGTCAGTAGCCGTAAGATCTGATTTTCTAAAATAAACCTCAACGTTTGTGTCGTCAGGAATTTCCCCATCAAAGTCAGACCAAGTGTCAATCAATGCCAGACGGTCATCAATTAAATCACTGGTATAAAGGCCACGAGCTGTAAGCGTGCGTTGCATACGCAGGCTAAACTTGGCGCCGAGATCAACTATGCTTTGGAAGAAATACTCACCGTTTAAGAATTGATCTCCCCTTAATGAGTCAATATTTGCAGCAAAAGCATCAAGGTCAGGAATGTCGTCAAATGAACCGTCATGAGATAAAACTAAGCCGTCATACGCATCGCTATAAAAAGTCTGAACCTTGTCGCCAGGAAAATCTGAAGGAGTGTCTTCACGTATGACTTCATAATTCAACCTAGGAATATTGTCGGGGATGTTGATTAAGGCACTGACAGCATTTTGACTGCGTTGCTTTTGTGCGTTTTCAAACTTGAGCAGGTATTCACCGTTTAGTAATGGCAACACCGCAGATGTTGTTCGAGCTTCAACCTTCCTTAGAAGAGTGCTATTAGGCCAAGTGCCCGTGCCATCTGTACTGCCTGTGTGCCTAATGACAGCAACAAAGCTTTCAACCTTTTGGCCATCTGCCGTTGGTGACCAACGCAAAACAACTTGGTCAACACCAAAAGCTTCGATTGTTACTTCCTCTGGATCGGGAGGTAAAACAACTATTGGAAAATCATTGCTACCGTCAGACGTACCACCAACAGCAATCTCACGATTGACTTTTGCCCAGTCAGACTGATGCTTGTCAGGCTCAGGGCCAACAGCTTTTACCTGGGCATATAAACGCTTCCCTGGCTGCAAGTTTGAATTGACATCTAAAAATGTGTTGCGGGTAAAAGTTTCGTTCCAGTTGTTAGCTTCACCAACTTTCCACTGCACCCTAAATTCAGCAACAGATCCAACAAGCCCCCTAGTCCAAGAAATTGTTGCCCGATTTGTTGTATTACGTCCATCATCAACTTGCTGGAATGTAATCTTTAAATCCTGCGGTGGAGTAGGTTTTGCCCCATAGAAGAATGGGTCTGGCAAATCCAAAGAAGCACTGTCGTCTTCAACGACTGTGTAAAGCCCATCAACGTGTCGCACTCCAACAACGCTGTAAGTCCCTCCTTCTCCTTCTGCAACAGCTAAGCAGCGATATTTACGCAAGGCCGCAGAGTCATTCTTGATTGCGTAAAGCGCATTGTCAGGTGGAACTTGAGTGAAATTAGAACTAAGCGTTACCCTTGTTCCGCTGACGCTTGCGATTGGCGCGACTTCTACCGTGCCATCCTTCATGACAACGCTTAGCTTGTTATTTGTTCCAGCCGGTAAAACTGCAGGCTGATCTAAATCAACAAGGTCTACACGCGCACCAACAATGCGACCAGCCAATCGAGTACCAAGACGCATCTCGTCTGATACTTCAAAGATTTGACCGGGCAACACGTTTAGCCCTTCAAGACCAACCGAGAATGTGACGGTGTCATCGTGCAGTTTTTCAGACTCAAGTACCCAGCGCCCCATGCGTTGCGCTTGATATTTAGAGCTACAACCAAATGCAACGATAGATTTTTCTTGTACTCCGTAACTTTCGATTAAGGCTCTGTCTTCAATAACAATAAAGTTAGGCTTGAAGAAATTATCTGGGTCGTTGTAACGGACACGAACTCTTGTGCTGCGAGTTTTAAGCGATGAACCGTTATAAACAAACGCGCCATTGACAACGTTTGAATTGCTAAAGACATGGATCGCTGCGAGTGGGCTTGCGTTTTTACCACCAAGATTTCCGTGGTCAGCAGTAATCTGCACGTTGTCTGCTTTCCAAAAAAGCATTCCACGAAAGATACTTGCCATGTCCTGCAAGACTTCATAAGCACTTGCCTGCGAGCCAAGCACTGTATTAATCGCAAAACGTGCTTCAGGCCCTTCAGGCGTTTGAACCTCTTCGTTGCAGTATTTGGCTAACTCGATCAAATCAACCCAATTTAAATTTTCAGGGCTGATAAAATCACCCGCTCCATACCTTGTATTGGTCAGCAAGTCATAAAAACAACAGACTGGGCAAGTTGTCCACTCACGATCATCTTTTAAACTTCCGTCGAATGGCTTTAGATCGTCAAATTTTAAACTGCCATCAAGTCGATCACTTGTCCTGTTAACAGTAGCGTTTGAAGGAATTTGAACCTTTAAGCCTCTTATGTCATACGCTCTAGCAGGGAGTGTGTTGTACTCCTCTGAATCAATACTAAGGCTAACCAGTGCTGTATTTGGGTAAGTTGTTCTTATTCGTTTGCCAACAATGATGCTGCTCCAGATAAGGCTATCTGCGCGTTTGTTCGCAAGTGGCGTGTCTTCTGGCAGGTCCTCAAGGTCTTTAAAAGATATTTCAAAAGCATCTTCAGCATTTTCAAACTTGCGCTTTCTAACTCTTATGTTATACGGAGCTTTTCTTTCACCCTTGTAATTTGCTAAATAGATTGGAGCAGTTTTAAATTGGTATTGAGAGGTTGAGATTCCTTTGATAACATTAATTTGGTTTTGGTTCTCTACCAATACAGGAAAATTGTTGTAGGTGCCATCTGCGTCTTGAATGGAGACTTGTAGCCTGATTTGTGCGAAGAATAACTGTCCACGCGCCAAACCCTCTGGGGCAACACAGAACAACTTTGGAACGTTAAAGACAAGCTGCACAAAAGCAGTTTCAGTGTCAGTGATAGCCCTGATAACAGTCCCTTCGCCGTAGTCCCGAGAGACAACGAGGTTCTCATCGTTAATTTCTTCGCTAAAACTTTTGCCAACTTCCTCGTTAACTGGAACGATGGTTGTCGTGACATCGCTCAAAAGCGAAGTTTCATCGAAACCAGGCTGAACTGCTGTTCCGTTTCTTGATGTATAGCTTACGGAAGGTGGGTTATTTTCTCTTTCAGTAAGCTGCCTGCGCGTTACAAGCGTTTCATTTAGCAAAACACCTTTATTCTGCTCTGCAAGACCTTCGATCGGCCCCTCGCAGATCGCGTCAATAATCTTGAGATTGGTCTTAGAGTTGAGAGCCATAGGTGTTTACAAGAGATCGTAGCCGTAAGCCAGTAATTCAAATGTGGTTCTTTGACGAACGCCAACTTCAATAATTTCTACTTTTATGTCTAAGTCTTCACCAGAACGTTTTTCGATCCTTGGTGCTTCAAGCCTGTTTCCAAAAATAACGTCTTGGTTAGCACTCGTTAACCCCTGTAGTGTTATACGAGCTGATGCTACGTCAATGTCCGGGCCACCAGTAGTGTTTGACAACGTAATCTGATAAGTAATAAACCCATCAATCCTGGTGCTTCCGTTCCCAGCCACGAAGTCGTCTAAACCTTTTGAAATTTTAAAAATAACGTCAATTCTTTTTCTCTTGCCTGAGCTATTTTTAAATTTAAGAGCGCCCCAACCGCCACTGCCGCTGTTGCTGTCATATTCAGCTTCTGCCTCAAGCGGTTTTGACTCCCCAGGGCCAAAAGTTTTTCCAATAAAAACCCTTTCATCACGGTTCGTATCTGAACTTTTGAAATCACGAACGCCTCTTCTGCTTTTTACACCACCGCAATCTTTTAATTCTCTAGTCAAAGATTCACCATTGATTTTAATTGTATTGACTGAAGGAGTCTGCGTTGCTGTTTGCAATGGGTCGGAGTTGTCAGTTACATCTAAATTTGCTGCCAAAAGGTGACTGCCAGCTATTACGCGCCCGTAAATAACAGGAAGAGTAGTTCCCGTTCCAACAGTATTTGCAGGGCCAGTAAAGGCATAAGACTCATTGCCGGATGCACCTCTTGTGATGCCATCAGGGCCAGGGCCACGAACATTTGTACCTTCGCCACTGATTCGATTTGCCTTTGGTAGTTCTGGTTGGGGCGAAAGGAGACTTGCCGTTCCAGAAAGAATGAGAGCAAGACCAATGTTGCCTCCAATCGCAGTAAGAGTCGCCCCGAATGTGGCAGCAGTAGCACCAGCAGCAGCACCAGCGCCAAATCCTGCAGCCCCGCCCAAACCAAAGCCAACTGCAGGATTAAAAATTGCTAACGCAACCAAACCAACACCTAACAAAATCTGGCCTGCACCTCCTCCAGAACCCGTAATCACAGGCACCACCAGCAATGGCTTGCTGCCAAACGGCAATTGCAGTTCGTCATAATTCATTGCCGCACCACCCTGGATCACCTTGTATCCAACGCCGTTTTGGTGCGCTTGAACTAGCTCATTCTTCAACGCTGGATAGTTGATGCAAAGCAGCTTGATTGCATCAGCAGGTGTTTGAAGGTTGTAATACTCGTGCTTCTGGCCGTACTTCTCGCCCAGTTCACCCGCCAACAGAACTAGCTGCATGGCGAAAAACTGCCGCAACGCTTTTCCTATAGTAACTGCTTAAAGGCTCTATAGCACTCAAGCTGTTCATGCGTTGGTGCAAGATCTTGTCCCCTCCTACATAGATGGCTGCGTGCATTGGAGTCCTCGTACCAAGGCGCATGACCAATAAATCATGTTGGCAGCGATCTTCAAACAACACAGGGTAAAACCCAAAAACTGGAGCGTGCTTCAAAAATATGCTGTCTGTACGCTCTAAAGACTCAGGCCGCACAAAGTCTGGCAGGTCAATCCCAAGCAATCCGTAATACTCGCGAAACAAGGAGTAACAGTCATTTTTGCCGTAATCCCACTGACGGCCTAGCAGGGCTTGATAGTTAACCATTGATCATCTGGCACGGAATAAACGTACCAAGGAATCTTGGTCTGCGTACAGGCTTTTCGATCATGCTCACTGACTGGTGTCCCTTGTGGGTGTGAATGAACTACGGCTTCAATCGTGCCAGCAAACATCGCACGGGCATAGTCCACAGGATTGATTGCGAAATCTGCAGCTGGGTCTAGCGCAATGTTTCGACAAGGAAAATAACGCCCATCAACGACCAGGCCACACGCTTCGTTGGGGCAAACAGTCTTGGCGTGCTTTACAGCATTAAGCCTGAAGTCTTGCCCCATAGAACCCGCCATAGGGTAGATCGACATTGCCGCCAAACCTCTTTTTGCAACTTGATAAACGCTTGCCGCAAATGTCGTTAGTCACATTTCCATTGGCATCAACAACTTTGTCTGCAGCAGCAAGCAACGTGTCGTTAACCGTAAAACACTTGTCTCCTTTGTAGCCGCACTCTGTTCCTCTGTACTTCCAAGGGCAAAACTCCTCAATAGTTCTTCGCGGCAAACTTACGTTGACCAAATCAATCTTTGGTGCAAGCTCAAATTCAACAAATTGCTGGTTCTCGCCCGAAACTCGATCGATATACCAAGTCTCTACAATCTTGGCATTATCATCTGCTGTGTCGTTAAAGGTTTGCATTATCAAAGAATCGCCGCCTTCTGTAGTCAAGGCGTCGGCAACATCTGACTCAACCGCAAAAGGCACTTCCTGATTAAAGTTAGTCGTATCAATAAATTTAGCAAACGTGCGAATCCTTTGGACCTTTGCGCCCAAAGGGTTATACGTCAACATTAAAGTTGTGATTGCATTGTTTACGTTTGCAACCTTTAGCGTTGGGCGAGGTAATGTTCCTCTCCCTGAAAACTCAAACCCATCAATCTCAACTGGTACAGCTGGGTACGCTTGGCCGCCAAATTTAATTTCTTCTGTTAGGCCATTTGTACCTGCGTGGTAATACAAAGTAATTGCGCTTCCTCCATTAATTTCTGGCGTTAGATACACCTCAAATAAATCGATAATCGCTGTTGGCGCAAGGCGAAGCAGTTCTTCAGCTAACGGTTCAAATGCCTCCCAAGTACACGTCCCATCTACTAACGTTTGCGTGATCTTGAACGGAAACGCAGGTTCTTGATTAGGGAATGTGGAGTAAGTGTCAAGGCTGTCTGTCGTTCCAGCAACAATGCACTTGAAGCCAAGCGTGTTGTCTTTTACGGGATTGGCACGGACTACGTCACCAACCGCATAAGCCTTTCCAGCTTCCCACTTATGTAAAGCGTAGGGATAAGCCATTAGACCTCAAATACCTGGACAAAAGTAGCGTTGATATTGAATAAATTTAGATATGGCATTGTCTTCGTCCAGCTTTGACAAATCCATTTATAAGTATTCGTATCGTCTGGTGGCGACCAGTTGAACGATTCAACGCCCTTGCGAGCTTCTAGAAAATCTTCAATTAAATTTGCATCAGTTGTTGTCCTATTCTGCCAAGTTAAGTCCCAAACTTTTGGATCCTGATTAATCCCAAAGCTTGCGCGTTGTGAATACCCTGATCCAAATTGAATTGATCGAATATTCGGTTGAGCTTTTTTTGATGCCCCGTAATCTGGAGCAATATCAGGGAAATTAGCCATTAGCTAAGAAGTCCTCCGGGTCGTTTTTGCTTAACCAGCTCAGCCTGCACAGCTGTACCAATTGCAGAGCCAAGAGCCTTAGCATTTGGCTGATCGCCTTGCACGTTAGATCCAGAAGCATCAACGTTCACAACTACGTTACCAACACCACCACCAGAAGATTCAACACCAAGCCTGCCATTTGCTCCACGACGCAAAGGCATGATTGCCTCGGTGCCAGCCTCACCCATCAAGCCGTAGTTGCCGACTCCGCCCTGTTTGTACTGGAATAAAGTTGGTTTTGTAACTAGACCACCCTTGGCGTAAGGGACAATTCCGTTCTTAGCTACTGCAAGGCCATTTGCTGCCATAGCGCCGACACCACCGGGAATTGTTGTAGGAGGAGTCATTCCTTTAGTTACAGCTCCTTTCGCTGCGCCAAGACCCAAGAAACTGCCTACTCCTGGAATAGCGGAAAGGGCTTGAAATAGGGCAGCCTTGGCAATCATTCGCGACAGGTCTTGCAATATCGACTTGGCCATATCAGCAAAACTTGCCTTGCCAGTAGTGACAAAATCAGCAAAAGCATCTCCAAAACTATTAACTGCTTGAATGCCAGCCTCACCCAATGCAGTATTGAGATCCATTGCTGACTCAAATACCTCTTTCAAACCATCCTTGAACTTGCCTAGAGGGCTTGAAGCTTCTTCAAGTGCAGCACGTACAGCCTCAAACTGTTCGGGGAATAGCTTGGTGAGTTCGAAGGCTTGCTGCCTGATCTCTGCTTGTCTACCTTCCTCTTCTGTTATCTCTCCTGTTACTAATTTAATCTGGCTGAGAGCAAGTGCTTTTTCTTGCTCTTTCTTGATCTTGTCTTCTGCTTGCTTCCTCTGTCTCTCCTCTAACGCAAAAATATCATTAGCAGCTTGTACGTTAATTTTATTGATTTCTACTCGTCGTTTTTGAGGAAGAAGTGACTTAGCCGCCTCTAGTGCAATTTTTTGCTGCGCTAATATGTCCTCTTTAGTTATCTCAACACCTTTTCTCTTTAAATTATTGGCGGCAATCAATGCATCTGCTTCTGGCTTTAATATGTCTTGCGTCCCTTTGCGGCCACTGCCGCCTTCGTCATCTTCTTCGGCAACAGGGTTGTACTTGAAAGGAGACTTAGGGTCTCTTTTTACAGGTGTAGTCAAACGTTCCAGAGCTTTATCGAATCCCGCGATTTCTTTTCTAAGTTCTACAATTCTATTCCTAACTTTGATAGGAGCCTCTTCTACGGTTTGCCCCTTGTAAAGAGATCCTAACTGATCTTCAAGTTCCTTCTCAGCGGTTGCTCTTAAAGATTTAGTTGAGGAAATTTTTGTTGCTCTTTCTTCATTTGAGAGACTTGCATATGTCTGTCCAGGCTTAAGCTTGGCAAGCTCTTGCAATTCTTTTTTTTGTCGCCCAAGGGCGTTGGTTACTGCAACAATGCCTGCAACAATGCCTGCAACTGCTAACGCTCCGCCAAACAATGGGTTTATAGCCATTGAAGCCGTCAGCGCACCAATTCCAGTGGCCGAACCCTTAGCAGCTATGCCTAAGAGTCCAAGCCCTGACGCTAAATTTGTAAGGGTACTAATTAAACCTGCGGCAGTAATTATGCCTACAAAGGTTCCTAAGCCTGCCAATGCTGGACCTAAATTGTTAGCCAAGCCAGACATTGCTTTGGCAATTACTTTTGCTGCCTTAACCATCGATGGCGTTATGTCTTGAATAAATTTTGTGAAAGTATCCTGCAACTCGGCTCCAGTCTCACCCAATGCCAAGCCAACAGACGCCCTCATTTCATCGAAAGCGACAGTAAGCCTTGTGCCAGCCTCAGCGTTTGAAGCGGCAATTTTTAGAGCGGTTCCAGAGTATTTAACGCCTAATTCTTCAATAAATGCCATTAACTCATTAAGACCAACCGTTCCTGCTTTTAAATTCTTTTGAAGCTCAGGCAAGGTCATCTTGTTGGCCTTAGCAAACAAAGTTACAGCACCAGGCAAACGTTCTCCAAGCTGCCCAGATAGCTCTTCTGCGCTGACCTTACCTTTTGAGAACACCTGCACCATGGCAGTAATCGCGCCTTTCACATCCTCGGTACTGCCACCAGTGGCTTTAATTGCCGCAGTTACGTTTTTAAATGTTGTCTCGGCATCTTGCAAAGGTCCGCCAGCCCCAGTTACAGCCGCAGTCAATCGAGTTACACCTCGGACTGCATCTTGCTGCGGAACGTTTAGAGAGCGTGTGACTTGAGCCGCGGTATCTAAAGCTGATGTGTAATTTTCTTGAGATCCAGCAACACCACGAAGAGCTATCTGAAGTTTTTGAATTTGCGCCGAATAATCAGCAGCAGCGCCAATAGATTTCCTAATACCACCAACTTGAGCGCCAATAGCAGCGCCAGCGAAAGCTCCCTGAACACCGCCAAAGGCACCTAGTGCGCCGCCGATCGCACCTTCAGGCCCACCAAAAATGCCGCCAGAAATAACGGCGCCAGCCACCTGTGTTGCCTGACGAGCCCCGCCACCACCTCTTTGACCTTGCGCCTTGCTTAATTGCTTTTCATACTTTCCAATGTCAGCTGTTAGCTCTTTGAACTCCTTGCTATTGATGTCTGCTTCTCTTCTTAATGCCCTTAATGCTGTAACTTGCCCTTCAATCGTGCTGATGCTTCTATTGCCTTGCTTTGCAAAGTCGTTTATTGATCTTCTTACTTTTTCAATAGAAGGAGCCGTCTTGCCTGTTATTACTTTTAAGTTTTTTATTGAATTGCCAATCTTGTCAATTATCTGCTGAGAGCCAGATCCCGCCTTAAAA
>VMHT01073923.1_pt1 | contig 18528 bp, 35 predicted proteins | sample 4693611 | NCBI WGS metagenome assembly VMHT01 (sample SAMN12280063, study PRJNA550983) | marine metagenome | isolation source: seawater sampled from same location over 5 years 0.02-0.2 micron viral filtrate | place: USA: collected off the coast of southern California halfway between the port... ...
ATGCTAGACAGATGCGAAACATGGCACAACAAGGGAAAGTGGTATCTGCGTGACCCTAATGATGTATGGCGAGAATTTGCAACAGACGAAGTATCGGAGATTGAAGATGACTAAAAAATACAACGGCATTGATGCCGCAACTGTAGCCCGTCTGAAAAAGGGCGTGACAAACTTTACCCAAGAGGACGCACGTTACTACATGCGTCTGCATGGGACAGAAGCACTGATTCTGCATGACCCAACCATCAATGAGTGGGTCTGGTACAAGGAGACTTCAAAATGACACAGATACACACACGACCTGACTGGCTGGAAGGCCACGGCTCACCCTCTGACAGAGGCGGTGCAGATGCCTACTATGGTAGGCCGTATGACCCACACTACTGGCCTGAAGGTACTCACAAAGGCATCCGTGTGTCTGCACGGGACATGACAGACGAGCAGAAAAAAGCCTACATGAAGGCATACCTAGAGCAAGACGACTTCAAGGACTGGGGATAAGATGCCGTACAAACCAGAAGAAATCAAAAGACGTATTGCCACACTCAAGCAAGCGCATCCAGAGATTGACTGGGAGCATGACCCACTATACAAGCCCCCGCCTGAAGAAGAAGGGCTGACTTCGTATGAGAAATGGAAACTGAAACGAAAGGAAGGCAAGGATGCCTAACCATTGTTACAACCGACTGACTATTACGTCAGACAATCATGGACTGCTAATCCAGATGCGTGATGCTGCGTTGATGGAAGACGAGAAACTCTTAGAGTTCCTGTGTCCGTTCACAAAAAAGACTGACTACAAGTATGACTATGACTGGTGTGTAGAAAACTGGGGAACCAAGTGGGACATCTTTGATGTTGACGTAATATCTCTGGTTGATGACGAACTTGAACTGTGCTTTAGCACTGCATGGTCGCCGCCTGTCGAGGCAATACGGCATGGTTCAGACCGCTACGGCTTTGACTTTGAACTTACCTACAAGGAAGAAGGCATGATGTTTATAGGTATAGCATTGCCCCTCATGGCAACACACTATAGCTATACATTTGATAAGCCGCCGCATGAAGAAGGGATACCCGACCATCTAATAGATGAATGGGGTATAGATGTAGACTATGATTACTACATTATAAATGCAGAAGATGACGAACTGTCTAGCGACCAGAAGGAATGGCGCAAGATGTTACTTGAAGACATGCAAAAGGAGTATGGCAATGGGTAGATACATGGTAAGGCTGACAATTTCCACAGCAATAGAAGCCGAAGACGAAGACGAGGCTTTGGAAGAAGCAAAGTTAAACTTTGACTATAGTGATTTACACTATGCAGATGTAGAGATAGAGGAGTTACAAAATGTCTAAGAAAAAATACATAGCAGTAGGTGTGATGGAGTTCGACATGTTTGTTGAGTTCGATGAAGACGATATCCCTGCAGGCATGGATGAGTGGGAGTATGCCCGTCACCTTGCCGACCACGGCGCATGGGAAGAAGAAGCACATGGCGGTGACTTCCGCATCTGTGACGTAATGGAGAATGAAGAATGATTGACGTATCAATTTTGTTTATATATATAGTAATCGTAGGCTTTATTGGCTACTACATTTTGGATAGGAAAAAGTAATGATGTTAGCAATATTAATTGACCCGTTCACCGAAACGATTGAGGTGGTGGACTACTCTGGAGACTGGCAAGATATTTCTACACTGCTTGAGTGTAGTTTATTCACGACCATTGACCTTGGTGACAGTGACACGCTGTATGTAGATGACGAGGGGTTGTACGTTGAAGACCAACGCTTCTTTAACCTAGAAGGTTATCCACAACCTCTCGCAGGTCGTGGTCTTGTGTTGGGATACACCCTCGATGGTGACTCTACTGATAGTAGCCTGACTGTATCACAGGTACAAGATATGGTATCGTGGTGTCCCGAAGGGCTGACAGTAGAGCCTAGCTTCGAGGTACACGGCTTCAACAACCCTGCAGATATACTTGAGGCTTTGGGTATTGATACCAAGACATTTACTGGTACAGTAACCACAGGCAAAGGAGAAGATAATGCTTGACATACCCCTGTCAATATCATATATTGAAATCGGAATCCTGATTGGTGTGTGGTTAAACACGACAATCAATGTGTATAATTTTATGAAAGGATAGCCTGTGGCTAGATATGAAGTTTCGTTTGTGATTGACACAGACATTGAAGATGCGGGTCAGCAACCTTGGTGGCTCCTGCTAGGCGATAACGCAATGCCTATGGAATGGCTTGAGTATGTAATGGTTCGTGACCTAGAACCAGAGGAGCAGGTATTGGATGTTGAGTTCATGCCTGATACAATCAATGTGATTGACATGGTGCAAAGGCAGGAGCCGCCGAAGCCTACACTAACGCTAGTGGTGAACAACGATGACGAACAACCAGAAACTGCCGAAGAACCGCAGTCCGATAGCTAAGTCTCTGTCCGAAGGACAGTACCAACCTAAAGTAGTGAAGCCCAAGAAAGGCAAGGGAAGCTACAAAAGAAAAGGAAAAGAAGATGACCAATAAACACACGAAAATGTTTCGACCTTGGTATGAGGACAACGTACTCAGTCAGTGGGAGAAGATAAAAACTGGTGATAAATCATACACTTACAAGAAGGTCAAGCAGGTACGTTCACACAAGGACGACAGGCTTGGTCGTCAGTGGGAACACGAAAGGATTTGGAATGACTAGTCAGCTACTCGTACTCATGGATGAGTTACAACCGCAGATTGGTTCAGGCCACAGGTGGGTCGAAGCCAAGGTAGGATACAAGTGGGTGTTCGTGCGTGAGCGTACAGCCGGAAACCGCAAGCGTATCAAGCGGCAACTATGGGACAGTCTGGTAGCACAGACAGAACGATATCTTGCAAGGCAAGAAAAAGGTTTTACAAAGCTGAGAAAGAAAGCGGAGAAAAGAAATGGATAAATGGGATGACGTTGGATGCGTCAAGGAATACTTGAGTGCCTGCCCCTATGCAGAGTTTACTCAGATAGATGACATCTATGATGACGGTGATGTGTACGTCCTAACAGTAGGCATGGCAGTCAGGAAGGAAGACTTGGAAAATGATTGAGACAATATTTGCTAACGCCCTGATGTGTATGTCATTGAACATATACCATGAAGCACGCAACGAAAGCACAGCAGGACAGCTTGCAGTCGGACAGGTCGTAATGAATCGTGTGTATGATGACCGCTTCCCCGACACTGTTTGTGCAGTGATTAAGCAGGGCATTCATTGGGAAAGCAAACCAGCCCGTAACAGATGTCAGTTTAGCTGGTACTGTGATGGTCTGTCTGATAAGCCACGCAATAAAAAAGCTTTTGAGACAGCACAGGAGAACGCACAGATTGTGTTGAACGGCTGGTTCGGTACGTTCATGGACGGGGCTACACATTACCACGCTGACTATGTAATGCCTAGTTGGTCGAAGACCCACACGAGGATTGTCAAGATTGACAGCCACATTTTCTACAGGTGGGACTGATGTTTAATAAATCAAAAGCTATTCTTGTTCGCTGCTCCGATAAACGTGAGTCACCTACTCGTGATATCGCAGAGGGGTTTATCGGGGGCGAATGCCGCTTGGTTCAGCTTCAGGATGGTCGGCAACTTGTGATTGAAAAGAAACAGGACATGAACAAACCAATCAACGAGGAAGTGTTTGTTATGTATAATGAGGACGACTCTTGGCCTATGGCCTTGTCGTTCTTCGGTAACGCTTTCTTGTTGACAGATAAAGCGAAGTGGAAAAACGATGAAACTAATTAGACGCTCAATATATTCTGGCAACATGCACGAGATGGACTTGCCCATCACCTATGCACAGATACGCAGGTGGCAGGATGGTTGGTCAGTTGACCGTGCCTTTCCTGATTTGACACAGGAAGAGATTGCCTTTATATTAAATGGAACGCTTCCCGATGAGGAAGTCGAGATAGCAATGATGGAGAGAACTTTTAGCGATGTCACATTACACTAACAACCTATGGGAAAAAGATAGAAGGCAACTCTTTAGAGAGTTGTACCACCAGTATATTGAAGAAGGCTACAGCCAGAAGGAAGCAAAGAAAATAGCACGGGAAGAAGCTACAGAGATGTATGCAGACAGCGTGGACTTTGCGATGGATGCCGCAGACAAGGAGTTTGACCAGTGATGAATGATGTACAGTTGAAACGCCACCGTGACTTAGTTCACCGCCGTAGGCTAGAGCATAAGCGGAAAGAACTTGACCCTGATAATCGGTCATGGTACTATGATGGCGATGGAACAAAGCGGGACAAGAAAACCAATGGAGCAGTAGAATGAACGAAAAATCAAAAGGAGTTATATCTGCAGTGCTTGTCATAATCGCATATTTATATTCAATATATTTAATTGTGTAATAAGGAAACAAAGTAATGAACAGATTTATACGGACGAAACAGCAAGAACTAAAGGCACTAAGGCGTAAAGCCATCACTTCACAGAACAAAGCAACGACCAAGAAAACTATGACCGAAGCAATGAGAGAGGTTAAAAATGTATCGCATGATGTATAAGACACAGGGGTCAGCCCCTGCCTTCATGGAAGAGGTGAAGGACGTAAGCGAGTTCCTTCGCTATCGTGAACTGGTTGCCAAAGGCATGGGGTTCGCAACAGAGATAGTGAACGGCAAGCTGTTCCTGTATGACAGGGGCAAAGAGTTTGGCATCTACTACGCAGAGAAAGGTGAATAGATGAATACTGAAAAAGCAAACGTGGTCAGCCGTGGTGAGTGCGGCAAGTGTGGTTCGTCAGATGGTAATGTGCTGTATGACAACGGCTCACGCTACTGCTTTGTGTGTGAGACATACACGGCGGCAGAAGGCTCTGACAGAATTGTCAGTGTCACAGAACGAAAGGTTCATACAATGAATACACCATTGAGTCAGGGGCAGTTCTCTGCCATCGAAGACCGTGGCATCTCGCTTGAAGCAGCGAAGGCATACGGCATCACTGTCGCAGGTGACAAGCAGATATACCCATACTACGATGTCAACGGTCAGCATGTGTCGAACAAGGTTCGTCATGTAAAGACCAAAGACTTCCACGCCGAAGGCCGACTGCCGCAGGCAGGGCTGTTTGGTCAGCAATTGTTTGGTCAGGCAGGAAAGTATATCACACTGACCGAAGGCGAGTTGGATGCTGTGTCTGCCTATCAGATGATGGGTTGCAAGTGGCCTGTCGTGTCCGTCCGTAATGGCGCACAGTCTGCGGTCAAGGATGTGAAGGCACAGTTCGAGTGGCTCAACAAGTTCGAGAACATCGTTGTCTGCTTTGACAATGACGAGCATGGCAACGCCGCCGCCGCAAAGGTTGCGTCCATCTTCGAGCCTAACAAGTGCCGCATCGTCAAGCTGAAGGCGAAGGATGCTAACGAGTATCTCAAGCATGGTAAGACCGAAGAGTTTATCAAGCGGTGGTGGGAAGCGGCTCCATACACACCTGCAGGTATTGTCAACCTCAAGAACTTCGATGGTCTGTACGATGACGAGGACAGGCAGTCAGTTGACTACCCGTACAAAGGCATGAACGAGTTGCTGTATGGTATGCGTACTGGTGAGCTTATCACGTTCACAGCAGGCACAGGTGCAGGTAAGTCCAGCATCATGCGTGAGCTTGAGCATCACCTACTCAACAACACCGACAGCAACATTGGTATCATCAGCCTTGAGGAGAACGTCAAGCAGACCATCTTCCACCTGATGTCTGTCGAGGCAAGCAAGCGGCTCTACATCAAGGAGATTCGTGAGCAGGTTCCACAGGAACAACTCTCACATTACGAGCAAGCTACCGTAGGCACGGGTCGTGTGTTTGCATTCGACCACTTCGGTTCGATACAGACTGACGAAATCCTGGCACGTGTACGCTACATGGTCAAGGCACTTGACTGTCGCTACATCATTATCGACCACCTCTCAATCCTTGTATCAGGTCTTGAGGGTGAGGACGAGCGCAGGAACATTGACAAGATGATGACCCAGCTACGTTCACTGGTCGAAGAGACACAGTGTTGTATGCTTTTGGTATCTCACTTGCGGCGTGCATCGGGTGACAAGGGACAGGAGCAGGGTGTACAGATTAGTCTGTCCATGCTACGTGGCTCACACAGCATCGCACAAATCAGTGACGCAGTGATTGCTATGGAGCGTGACCAGCAGGCATCCGACCCAGTGGTTGCGAACACTACAACCATACGTGTCCTGAAGAACCGCTATGCAGGTGAAACAGGCATCGCTACCTACCTACTGTATGACCGTGAGTCTGGTCGTATGCAGGAGATTGATGACCCTAACGCCGAAGACTTTGACACAGTAGAAACAGGAGATTATCTATGAAACTCAAGCCAATACAAGGCGCAGTGAATATCCCGTTCAGTCGCCAGCGTTACGAGACATCTGACGCACCAGCCAAGGACATTGTGATTGCTTACCTCAAGCGTAATGGTCACGAGATTCTTGACAGCAAAGAAGATTTTTCTGTTGACATCAAGTCAAAGAAAGGCGATAATACATACTTCAGCGAGGTTGAAATCAAGTACGGTTGGAAGGGTGATTGGAACCCTGACTGGAAAGAGATACGCATACCGTATCGCAAACACAAGCTGATTAACAAAGTGGCTGATGCCGATGGCTTCTTCAACTTCTACATCCTACGTGCTGACCGCAAAGCGGCATGGCGCATCAAGGACAACGTGGTTGCAGAGTCAGAGGTGCGTGAGGCACAAGGACGTAACATTGTGAAGGGCGAACACTTCTTTCACATCCCATACGAGAAAGCAGAGTTGATTGAACTATGAAACGATTAGCAGTAGACATTGAAACAGATGGCCTTGATGCCAAACAAATCTACTGCGTAGTGGCACGAGACTTAGATGAAAAAAGAACCTATACATTTACACCCAACACTCTTGAGAATTGCAAGCAACTCTTTGAGTCTGCTGATATTCTGGTGTTTCATAATGGCGTGTCTTTTGATGCTCCTGTTCTGAAACGATTACTCAATATCAACATACCTCTAGACAAGATACGTGATACGCTTATCCTGTCACAGATGGCTAACCCTGTGCGTGAAGGCGGTCACTCGCTTGAAGCATGGGGTAAGTCTCTGGGGTACAACAAGATAGAATTTTCTGATTGGTCAGAGTATTCCGACCAAATGTTAAAGTATTGCATTAGGGATGTAGAGATTACAGAACGTGTGTACAATATACTTGTGCCAGAGATGAAGAGGTTCTCACCACGCAGCATACGCCTTGAGCATCAGGTTCGTGCAATCGTAGACCAGCAGGAGCGTAACGGCTTTGCACTTAATGTGCCTACCGCCATGCAACTGATGGCTCGACTGTCGGACGAGGCAACACAAATCAAGGCACAACTACAGCAGAAGTTCCCGCCGATTACTGAGATTAGATACTCTGACAAAACAGGTAATCGTTTGAAGGACAAGGTGACTGTGTTCAACCCCGCATCACGCAAGCAGATTGCAGAGCGTCTGTCTGAGTTAGGCTGGAAGCCTCATGCCTACACAGAGAAAGGCCAAGCCATTGTGTCAGAGGAAGTGTTGTCAAAGGTTGACATACCCGAAGCACAGATGGTTGCACGCTTTCTTCTCTTGGAGAAACGTGTCTCACAGATTAAGTCTTGGATAGATGCAGTCGGTGAAGATGGCAGGGTGCATGGTAAGGTTTGGACGCTGGGTACAATCACAGGTCGTATGACACACACTTCGCCTAACATGGCGCAAGTACCAGCAGTATACTCACCTTATGGAAAGGATTGTAGAGATGTATGGACTACTACTTCTAATAATTATGTGCTTCTTGGTAGTGACGCAAGCTCACTAGAGTTGAGGATGCTTGCACATTACATGAACGACAGGGACTTCACACGTGAGGTTGTTGAGGGTGATGTGCATACCGCAAACCAGAAGGCGGCAGGGTTGCCGACACGTGACAATGCCAAGACATTCATCTACGCATTCCTGTATGGAGCAGGTGCGGCTAAGATTGGTAAGATTGTAGATGGCTCTGCTAAAGAAGGTAAGAAATTAATTGATAAGTTTTTATCCAACATGCCTGCACTCAAGGCACTGCGTAGCAAGGTAGATAAGCTTGCATCACGTGGCTATGTGCTAGGTATTGATGGGCGTGTGTTGCAGATACGCTCTGCACATGCAGCACTCAACTCCCTGCTACAGGGGGCGGGTGCAATCGTCTGTAAGGAATGGCTCAAGCACATTATCATACAGGCAACTAAACGCAACCTCGACTTCAGACTTGTTGCGAGTATTCACGATGAGTACCAGTTCGAGGTTCGTAAAGACCACGCCGAAGAACTTGGCGAGGTTACAAAGCTGGCGATGAAACTGACAGAGCAATCTCTCAAAGTTCGTTGCCCTCTCGACAGTGAATACAAGGTCGGGAAAACGTGGGGAGATACCCACTAGAAAAAAAGTGTTGACATTTGATTCTGGATGTGGCACTATATAGTGGTCGTCGGCAATAACGTCACGACATTACAACCAAAACGAAAGGTAAAACGAAATATGACCGTAGTAAAAGGTAAAGCATATTGGGCATCAGTACAACAACCAAACACCACTTACGAACCTGAGTGGGGCATCGACATTCTTGTTGATGACAACAATCGTGCCGCACTTGAGGCAGATGGTCTTACCATCAAGAACAAAGGCGATGACCGTGGTGACTTCGTTCACATTCGCCAGAAGGTAACACGCCGTGATGGTTCGCAGAACGAAGCACCCACAGTTGTGGATGCACAGAAGCAGGCATTCACTGGCCTCATTGGTAATGGTAGCGTTGTGAATGTAATGTACACACCGTTCCCGTGGGAAATGAATGGCAAGTCAGGTGTATCACCACTGCTCAAGAAGGTTCAAGTTGTGGACTTGGTTGAGTACAAAGCAGGGGAAGACTTCGATGTCGAAGATGGCTTTACTGCTTCAGACGCACCATCAACTAGCACAGAATTGAATGACGACATCCCTTTCTAGATAGTTGATAAGCACGGGGGCGACAGTTGGATTTGGTCGCTGGCGATAGCTGCGAGGGCGGGAACGCTATCACTTACATAGGAGACTGAGATGGAAACAAACTTACCCGAATACCTTGTGATACTGTGCTTCGGACTTGCAGGTTTTATTATAGGCTGGGCAATGCCACGAGGCAGACACCTGAAAGCACTTCAGTTGCGTGTCCTCAAATCACTGCACAACTTCTTCGCAGATGAGGAAGAGTACATTGCACACAAGGCACAACGCATTCGCAAAACCATAAAGAGAAAAGCTGGGACACGTAGCTCAACTGGATAGAGCAGCAGACTTCTAATCTGCAGGTTGCAGGTTCAAGTCCTGCCGTGTTCGCCAACACAGGAGATACAGATGTTGCACGCACTAATCGACCTTGGACAGACACTACTGCTGGTCTACATAACCTACATGGTAGGAAGGAAATAACATGACTAAGACACTCGACACACTCGTACAGGACATTTACTCGACCCTAGAAAAAGGTGTTGATGTGTCTCAACCTTCAGTGCAAGAAGCACTGGACGAAGTTGGTAGCCTAGTGCGAGAGGCTGCTGAAACTGTGCTTCGTGAGGGAGAGCGTACAGGTGCATCTAACCTACGACTTTCTCAAATCGGAAAGCCAGACCGTCAAATCTGGTACGGAGTACAGGGAGAAGAAGGAGAGCCTCTTAATGGACAGACCCGTATTAAGTTCCTGATGGGTCATGTTCTTGAGGCTCTCCTGATTTGCCTGACCAAAGTGTCTGGGCATACAGTCGAAGAGGCGCAGGACACCGTAGAGGTAGAAGGCGTGCTTGGACATCAGGACTGCGTGATTGACGGTGTGCTGACAGACATCAAGTCTGCATCGGCCTTTGGCTTCAAGAAGTTCAAAGAGAACAGGCTGTCAGACGATGACCCGTTTGGGTACATTGCACAGATTAGCGCATACGCAACGAAGAACAACCGCAATGAGGCAGCATTCCTTGCTATTGATAAGAACAGTGGTGAGCTTGCAGTGACCCGTGTGCATGAGCTTGAGATGATTGATGCTCCTGCTCGTGTTCGCCATCTCAAGGGAATGGTTCAAAGTGAAACCGTCCCTGCTCGTTGTTACAATGATGCAAAGGATGGGGAGTCAGGCAACCGCAAGCTAGCGATTGGCTGTGTGTTCTGTCCATACAAGAAGAAATGCTGGGCTGATGCCAATGGTGGTGCTGGTCTTCGTGCATTCAAATATTCTAATGGCGTGAGGTACATGACGCAAGTAGCGAAGACACCGAATGTCGAAGAACTGGAGATATGAAAAGAAAAAAATATAAACACGAATACAAATCCAATTCAGAATACGAGGCGGCACAACAGCTTCACAAATTAAAGATAGCCTTCGAGTACGAGAAAGATACGCTACCCTACGAGTGGCGTGAGGATAAGAAGTATACACCCGACTTCTTCTTACCCAATGGCGTTGTGCTTGAAGTGAAGGGGCGGTTCATGGCAGAGGACAGGAAGAAACACCTCTTTATTAAGAGCCAGTACCCAGACATAGACATTCGCTTTGTGTTTGACAATCCATATCGCAAGCTATACAAGGGCGGGAAGATGACCTACGCAGACTGGTGTAACAAGTATGGCTATCAGTTCTGCAAATTAAATGAGGGCATTCCGCAAGAATGGCTTGACAAAGCAAATGTCAAATAGTAGAATAACACTTCACTTGGACGAGTTCAGACCAGACTTGTCCTCGCCTGAACAGACACTGTATCTATGTGTCATACTGCAGGCATTACTTGATGCGACCAAGCAACCGTATAGAGGTGAGCCATCAGAAGCACGCATTGAAAGGGACAGGGCAACGGCATGGTTCTTTGCTTCCATAGGAACCACGGCACAGGACTTCGAGGAAGTATGTACCAATGCAGGTGTTGACCCGAACTATATGAGAGACTTCGCCTACAAGGTGTTGCACACAGGAGAAATTGAGTATGTCAGAAAACGAATCAACGCAATCCTTGGACACTAAGTTCAAGCATTTTGAACAACCAGATGTCGTAAACAGCCCAACACACTACAACTTCAAGGGAATTGAAGCCATTGATGCTATTGAGGCCAGCATGACAGCCGAAGAATTTACAGGATATTTGAAGGGCAACTGCATGAAATACTTGTGGCGATACAAGTACAAGGGAAAGCCTGTGGAAGACCTAAAAAAATGTCAGTGGTATCTCAATAAGCTTATTGCTTCGTTGGAACAAGTGTAGTATAATTGGAGTCTTCGACTAATGAAAGTATCATTGATTGATTATATGGGCAGCGACCTTACAGTAGTAAACGCTGCCCGTGTTTCCTTTAACAAGGAATCAAAGCGGGTCAAGGTGGCTAACCACCACGACCTTTCAGAGAAAGACCAGAAGCTTATCAGTTACTTAGCTGAACACGCACACTGGTCGCCCTTCTCGCATTGCTTCTTGCAGTTTCGTATTGAAGCACCCCTATTTGTGGCACGACAGCTTATCAAGCACCAAGTGGGGTTGGCTTGGAATGAAGTCAGCCGCCGCTATGTGGACTATGAACCCAAGTTCTACATACCTAAGATGTGGAGAAAGCGTGCAGACAATGTAAAACAGGGGAGTGCAAGCGACAAAATACCGTATGACATTCGCTCATTCATGGAGCAGGCAATAAAGACATACGACAATATGCTTGAGGATGGCGTAGCACCAGAGCTTGCACGCATGGTGTTACCGCAGAACATGTACACAGAGTGGTACTGGTCTGGTTCTCTGTATGCCTTTTCTCGTGTAGTTAACCAACGTCTACACGACACGGCACAGAAGGAGACACGTGAGATTGCTGAAATGATTAGTCAGGAATGCTCACGATTTGATTTTAAATATAGCTGGAAAGCACTAACTGGAGAGGAGCTACATGCCGATGACAAGGAATATGACTACGACTAACCACCTACCAACCGATTACCAAACATTTATTGCTACATCTAGATACGCTAGATGGATTGAGGAAGAGAACCGAAGAGAGACATGGGCTGAAACAGTAGGCAGATTCATAGACAACATCGTGCGTCCCGCAGACATCGACACCAAAACAATTAATGAAATCGAGGAAGCAATCCTCAACCTAGAGGTAATGCCTTCTATGCGTGCCTTGATGACAGCAGGCCAAGCGGCTGACCGTGACAACACATGTGTGTATAACTGTAGCTACCTGCCTGTTGACCACCCCCGTGCCTTTGACGAGGCTATGTTTATTCTTCTGTGCGGCACAGGCGTAGGCTTTTCAGTCGAGCGTCAGGCAATACAGAAGCTACCGCAAGTACCTGAAGACCTCGCAGAGGTAGAAGATACTATTGTGGTACAGGATAGCAAGGAAGGCTGGGCAAAGAGTCTGCGTAAGCTTATCTCTCTGCTCTATGTAGGTGACATCCCCAAGTGGGACTTGTCGAAGATTAGACCTGCAGGCGCACGACTCAAGACATTTGGTGGGCGTGCCTCTGGACCAGAGCCGCTTAACGACCTGTTCAACTTTGTTGTAGGTAAGTTCAAAGGCGCAACTGGTCGCAAGCTCAACAGCGTTGAGTGTCACGACATCATGTGTAAGATTGGCGAGGTTGTAGTTGTCGGCGGTGTACGCCGCAGTGCTATGATTAGCCTGTCCAATCTATCCGATGACCGTATGCGTCATGCCAAGTCGGGGCAGTGGTGGGAGAATGAGGGTCAACGTGCGTTGGCTAACAACTCTGTTGCCTACACTGAGAAGCCTGACATGGAAACATTCATGCGTGAGTGGACAGCACTGGTCGAGTCTAAGTCTGGTGAGCGTGGCATCTTCAGCCGTGACGCAGCAGATAAACACGTTGAGCGTAATGGTCGCCGTGAAACTGGTAGAGAGTGGGGGACAAACCCGTGCAGTGAAATTATACTTCGCCCTTACCAGTTCTGTAATCTGACAGAGGTTGTGGTTCGCCCAACCGACACAGAGAAAACTTTAGCACGCAAAGTAAAGCTTGCTACAATTTTGGGTACGATTCAATCCACATATACACACATGCCGTATCTGCGGCCTGTATGGAAACGTAACACGGAAGAGGAAAGGCTGTTGGGTGTAAGCCTGACAGGTATTATGGACAATGAAATTACAAACAAACCGACTGCAAAAATACTTAATAAGTTGCGCCACGTTGCTGTACAGACAAACAACGAGGTTGCACAGCAACTTGGAATTAGTGCATCTGCGGCCATCACTTGTGTCAAGCCTTCAGGTACTGTTTCGCAGCTTGTTGATAGTGCCTCTGGCATTCACGCTCGTCATAGCACGCATTATATTAGAACTGTACGAGGTGATAACAAAGACCCGTTGACGCAGTTCATGCAGGACGTAGGCATTCCTGCAGAGCCTTGCGTTATGAAGCCTGAAAGCACGACAGTGTTTAGCTTTCCAGTGGCTTCACCTGACGGTGCGATTACACGCAACGACATGACTGCGATTGAGCAACTTGAGTTGTGGAAGATGTATGCCCTTGAGTGGTGCGAACACAAGCCATCAGTGACCATCACAGTTCGTGACGAGGAGTGGCTCAAGGTTGGCGCATGGGTATACGATAACTTTGACATCTGCTCTGGTGTATCCTTCCTGCCCCACAGTGACCACACCTATGCACAAGCACCTTATCAGGACTGTGACAAGGCAGTATATACTGAGACACTTAGTGCTATGCCCAAGTCAATCGACTGGTCAAGGCTTTCTGATTACGAGAAGGAAGACAACACGGCAGGTACACAAACACTGGCTTGCTCTGGTGATTCCTGTGAGGTCGTTGACCTAACTGCTGCCTGATGAGCAGCCCCTGTAAAGCAGATACGGGTGCAGATAGTTGTGAGCTAAGTAATGTTCACGACTTCTGCATCCACTGCGGGAGAACAACTGAAGACCTAACAAACTGGCAAAGCATGTCACATGAAAACAAAAAGCAGGCCAACATAAATGCAAAGAAAAGATTGAAAGGCTTGTGGCACAAGTAGGAGACAATATGGCTTACAAGATTGAGATATATGGACAAAAATACTGTAGCTTTTGCGACAGAGCGAGGGTGCTGTGTGAGCAACGTGACCTTCCCTACACCTATTACGAGATAGGAGTTGATGTAGACTTGGGAGAGTTCTCAAGGCTCTTCCCTGACAAGAAGACAGTACCACAAATTATGATTGATGGTAAATACATTGGGGGCTTTTCTGAACTAAATGCGGAGTTAACATTATGAATTTATTAGAGGCACTTACTAAAAAACTAGAGGGTGAGATTGCAGTAGCACAAGCCAATGTTGAAGTTTACCTTAACCAATCTGTTGGTATTGGAGAACACCCCGATGTTGTCGAAGCCATTGAAACACAGGTAGAAAAGATTGCTGCCGCCGATGAAAAGATTCAAACAATAAAAAAGTTCTTGACTTAATTGCATATATTTAATATAATATAAGATAAGCGGTGGGCAGAGTTCTTCAGTCCTTTCTCTCTCTCATGTCCACCGCACCTTATATTGGAGCAGTTATGAAAAGAAGACCAGTTATTTATATTGGATATGATGACCGTGACAGCAGAGCTTACGAAGTTCTGGAACACTCAATCCGTAAATACAATACAAAATACGACATCATCCCCCTGCTTGAGCCAGAGCTTCGGCGCATTGGCTTGTACCGCAGGGCTTCACGTGTGTTTGAACACGACCCGAAACAACGATATGATGTCTTCGACAACAAACCATTTAGTACAGACTTTACATTTACCCGTTTCTTGGTTCCTGCATTGAACCAGTATCAGGGTCTGGCATTGTTTATGGATGCTGACATGTTTGTGCGTGGTGACATCGAAGGTATCTTTGGCGTTTACGGTAAGCGAACAGACTTTGCTGTTCAGTGTATCAAGCACAAATATGAGCCACCCGAAGGAGCAAAGATGGACGGAGTTGCACAAACCCGCTATCGTAGAAAAAACTGGTCTAGCTTTATGCTGTTCAACTGCTCCCACCCAAGCAACAAAAAGCTAACAGTTGATGCGGTCAACCTGCAAACAGGTTCTTGGTTGCACTCTTTTGGGTGGCTTGACGATGACGAGATTGGAGACATACATGAAGAATGGAATTGGCTTGACGGACACTCAAGCGAACATGTTGAGGCGAAGAATGCTCACTTTACGACAGGTGGTCCGTGGTTTAAAGACTGGAAACCGAAGCGACCTATTGACGAAGCGTACACAGAAGAATGGCTTGCCACTGAAAAAGAAATAACTACTCAGCTTATACTGGAGAATATGTAGTGGCGTTCTTGCATAGCAACATACCCCACTTTAAGTGCTGGGTACGCCGTGACTTTACGCACAATCACGAAGCATATCACGGAGAGTTTCTGCACGGCATGGCTGTCGGTGTTACGACAATGCCCAACAGATGCCTTAGTTTTCAGATTATATTTACAGGCATATCTGCCGAAGGCGAAGAAGAAGATACGGTGCATGGCGGTGCAATGTGGGCAAGGATGCCTATCACAGGCTTGATGGGAGACATCCCTGTAGAAGACTGGCCTCAACAAATGGCAACACACCAAGCACAGCCTTGGGATTGTGCATCACGAACACACTCCGTGTACACAATTGACAGAGCAACCCCCTGTCCTTGGCTTGTAAAGATTGATGGGGAGATGTACCCTGCCAAGTATCTATTCACTGTGGACTACACAGATAGCGAGATAGCTGATGACCCTGCACAACACAAACAAAGTCATGTGCTTTGCCTGCTGGACGCAGGTGAGTGGACAGGAAACATTGTTGCCCTACCTAACAACAGAGTTAGGGTCACGCACCCAGCCTGGTTTGTTACAGGTGAAGGTGCGCCAGACTTCAAGCCATCAGCACAAATACATTACAGCAAGAGCGACCTAGATTATACTCTTGATACTAACCAAATATTTAACAACCTATACTCAGAGGAATAATTATGTATACTTTTGTAACAAGCTTTCCTAAAAAACACGAAGAAGAATATGGACTGCCTATGCTGGAGTCTGTCATAAGCAAATGGAAACCAACCGACTTTAAACTATACGTGTACCTTGAGGGTTACAAAAAAGAAACAGACGGACTGCCGCAGGCAAGCTTCATTACCTACCGTCACATAGAAGATGTAGAAGCACGTAATGATTTTATTAAGCGTAATGCAGATAAGAACGGACGCTTTGCGGAAGCACCATACAATTACAGGCTGGACGCAGTACGTTTTTGTAATAAAGTATATGCCTACTCAGACCTTGCCTTTGAGTTAATTGAAGAAGAATACAAGGGATGGTTGGCATGGCTTGATGCCGACACTGTTACAAAGAAAAGATTTACTGCAGAAGACGCAGCTAAGATTATGCTTGACGAGGTAGACATGGTTCACCTTGGTCGCATTGACATTGACTACAGCGAAACAGGATTTACTGCATGGAACATGGCATATCATAACGCCTGCTCTCACATCGTAGATATACGTGGCGCATATGACACTAACGAAGTATTCAGCTATCGTGAGTGGACTGATTCATTTGTGTACACCCGCCTGCTCAAGATATATGAAGCACATGGTTCAAAGATACGCAACTTGTCAGAGGGAGTGCGTGGCCTAGAGATGTTTGAAAACTGTATGTTAAATGAACACTTTATACATAACAAAGGTAGTCGTAAGTGGCAAAAGAAACAGGAAGTATCTCCTGATATTGTAGGTCCAAAGCGTTACAAACAGCTTGCAGATTTGGTTCGCTTCTACTCTGAAGACCGTAACACCTTTACTATTGTAGAGACAGGCACATGGAATGGTGGTCGAGCCATTGAGATGGCACTTGCTGCTTTTGAAAATGTAGATACAGTACACTATCGTGGCTTTGATTTATTTGAAGAGGCCACAGAGGAGACAGATAAGGTAGAACTAAACATCAAGGCGCACAATCCTACTGAGGCTGTGTCCCGTAGACTTGCAGAGTTTGCTGTCAAGATGGCAGAGAACAATAAGAAGTTTACCTACAATCTAAATTGCGGTGACACTAAGGACACCATGAAATCCAAGAGATTCGATGACGTAGACCTTGCTTATATTGATGGCGGTCATTCATATGATACAGTTAAAAGCGATTACACTTTTTTGAAAGACGTACCCGTTATTGTATTCGATGACTACTATTCACATGAAGACAAAGAGTTTTTGGATAACCCTGACTATAACGGAATCATACGAACCTTTGAAAAAATTAAGGACACTAATAAATATGTTCTTCCATCAGATGACCCAACTGCCTTTGGCGGCAAGGTTCATCTTGGCGTAGTTATCTCTCCCAAAGAGAAAGATTTACCACAAGAGTTCATGCGTATCCCCATCATTGTAAAACCAAAAGACTCAATGCCACAGGACGACATCCATAACAACATTATCTACAACGTAGAAAAGATTAATGACTTTGATTGGGTCAAGCAATACAAAACAAATAACAAGCACGCCATCATTGTATCAGGTGGTCAACTTAACATGAAAGAAATTAAGAAAGTTCAAAAGAAATATGATGCCGAAGTATGGTGTGTCAAGCATTCATATCCCCGTCTTCTTAAAGCAGGTATTAAACCTACAGCCTGTGTCATTCTCGACCCACGGCCTGTAGACGGTGTAAGCACGCACGGAGTAAAACGCAAAGACCTATTTAAAGAGGTTGACCCAAGCACACTATTTGTAATTGCCAGCATGACAGACATCTCTGCAGTAGACTACATTATGTCTAAGACAGATAATGTAAAAGGCTTTCATGCCTTTACAGATGCTGTACGTGACGCAGACAGGGAAGATAAGTTTGTAATTAATACCAAGCTTCCTATTCCTACAGGCACAGTATTTATCTCTGGCGGTACTGCCTCTGCCACACGAGCCATCGGCCTGCTTGAGACATTAGGCTATCGCAACCTACACCTGTTTGGATTTGATTGTAGCGTACCAGAAAATGCTGTAGATAAAGAAGCAAAAGACGAAGCAGGACAACCAAAATACTTGCATGTAGAAACTGGTGGGTTTAAGTTCTGGACAACAGGCGAGTTACTAGCCCTTGCCCAAGACCTTGAGAAAATGCTTGAAAGAAAAGACCTAGCACTAAACATAAACTTCTATGGTAATAATACTCTTGCTTATCAAGTCTTTGAGCAGTCGTATTACAATCAAGAGTTCCAAACTTTTGAGGAATTTATGGATGACAGGGCAGCTTAAAGAACGTCAAGAAAAGTTTTGTCAGGCATATCTTATCAGTAGAAATGCAACCTCTGCTGCAAAAGAAGCAGGATATAGTGAACGCTCGGCTTATAACCAAGGATATGAACTTTTAAAAAAACCTGAAGTACAACGAAGACTTGAAGAACTTGAAGA
>VMHT01007559.1_pt1 | contig 18520 bp, 28 predicted proteins | sample 4693611 | NCBI WGS metagenome assembly VMHT01 (sample SAMN12280063, study PRJNA550983) | marine metagenome | isolation source: seawater sampled from same location over 5 years 0.02-0.2 micron viral filtrate | place: USA: collected off the coast of southern California halfway between the port... ...
ATATTAATATAATAAAAATAATGATAAGATCAAACTCGAGAGCAATATAATTTAGCTAATTTTCAGAGTTTTTGGTTCTGAACCTTTAGCGAAAGGAATAACAACCTTCAATAGTCCGTTCTTAAACTCAGCTACTGCTTTGCTTAAATTAAACTTACTATCGATTTTCCAACCTAAATTAAAAGATCTTTTAGCGATTCCTTTATAAATGAATTCGCCTAAATCTTCTTCATCTGGTTTATTGTAATTGACTCGAATTATATTTCCTTCTATAAGGATTTCGATATCATCTTTAGAGATTCCAGTACAAGCAATATCAATGCCTAAACCATTGTCTCTTTCGTAAATATCTACTGGGTGGGGTAATTTGGACTCTTGAATTGGTCTAAAGTGACCAGCGTCCTTAAAAAAATTTCTGACTAAAATGTCGAACGGGTTACGTTCATATAAAAATGTATTCATATCATTAAAATTTGTGAGTGCCTAAGCTACTCGGGTTAAAAATAAAATAAAAAAATCGCTCTCGAGTTGACCTTTTCATTTATTATAAATATCGTTTAATTTACTTTTAATGCCCATCTCTCCAGTTATTTGCTATTTCAGGAGGAGCTTTTAAAGTAACTCCAGGTAATTGAGTAGTAGTCTCCATTATATGTTGTACATGAGGAGCAAACATATCTACATCTTTCTCAGCACAGTTTATAATCAACTGGTCATGAACTTGAGCTTGACACATAGCATCAATACCTAATTCTTTAGCTTTTCTATTAATCTGTAAAGCAGCTCTATTAACCACCGCAGCAGCTAAAGATTGTAATTGAAAGTTAAGACAGTTATTTAAACCGTTACGATAATCTCTATATGCTTTTAGTACTTTATCTCTACCATAAGTAACTTCTAGTTCTTTTCTAAATCTCCAATCAAGCATTCTATCTTGAAACTTAACATAAGTTTTATGAACCTTAGGTAAATGTCTTACTCTTCCAACATAATTTTTTATATAACCATGAGCCTTAACTTGTAATCTAGAGTTTTCTCTCCATTCTTTTAATTGAGGGAACCCATCTAAGTATCCTTTTATTAACTCTTCGGCAGTCTTTTGATCAACTCCTAAAGTCATTTTAAGAGCATAAGCTTCCATTCCATATGCAACTCCTAACGAATAAGCTTTAGCTTTATTTCGTTTTATAGGATCTAATTTTTTAAGGTAGTTATCAGCTTTTTTATCAGCAGATACTCCTTTCAGTCCTTCAGTCTGTATAGCAACATATGAATAAAAATCTAATCCGTTATCGAATATCTCTTGAAGTTTTTTATCTCCAGTTACAGAAGCAAAGCAATGAGGTTCTAAAGATTCATAATCAGCATCTATAACTTTTCTACCTTTACCTGCGGTTAAGAAAGCTCTAACTATATTTACGTATTTCATTATAATAGGAGCATCCTCACCTTCTTCTAAAGGCTTAGGTAGTTGTTGAGCATCAGATCCATATCTTCCGGAAACAGTACCATTCTGCTTAAAGTAAAAATAGTATCTTCCGTCTTCATTTCTATCTCTAAACCTATCTACATAGGTAGATTTTATTTTAAGTAGTTTATTGTATATGCGTAAATTCTCTGCCCAAGGATAATCTTTCGCTAATTCCTCTACCATATTCATATCAAACTTAGCTCTACCTGATTTAGTATTAGCACCAGATACTTTAGGTTTAATACCCATATATTTAAATACGATTTCACCTAGATGCTTTTTAGATTGAATATTAATATAATCGCCATCGTTAGATTCCTTCCACATAGCCATTGATATTCTTGCTACTTCTAATTCATCAAGTACTGAGATATCTCCGTTTAATAAAAATTCTTTAACTTTATTATCTTCTAAAGCCTCTATATTCTTTTGAGTAATAGAGTACTTACCTGTCTTTTCAGATTTAGGTAAAGGTAAAGAATATCTCTGTACTAACCTTTGAGCCCAGTTACCTTTATGAGAAGGAGGAAACTCTGCAAAAGCAGTATCCATTACCCAACTCTTAACTTCAGATAATTCTAAAAGAGATTTCATTACTATCTCTTTATTCTCTTTCTGATCTTTTACAATCTCATCATGAATACGATTAAGCAAATCCATATCTAAATCTACCCCATATGCTTCCATAGGAACAGTAACTTCACGGTAGATAGGCATTACTTCGTCTTCAAAGAAAAACTTCTCTAATCCTTCCTCTTTTAACTTCTTTAAATATAAATTACATATACGTAAAGTTAAATCAGTATCAGCAGATGCATATTTAGAAAGTATATCTAAGTCAGCTTTATAAATCTCAAATAAAGCTTTAGTAGTCTGACCACCATTCTTTTTAATAGAACCTTTTAATTCGACTTGCTCTTCGTTAGCAGCTTTCTCTACATCTAAACCTAACTCTTTCTGATTCATTATAGCAATCGATTTTAAACCAAAAGGATTACCGTACCCAAAAGCTCCTTCTTCATAAACAGTATGAACTAACAAGCCAGTATCAACCCATACGTCAGGAAGTAAATCAACACCATAGTAGTTTTTAATAAACTGAACGTCAAATGAAGCATTATGAAAAACAAGTTTCTTACCTTTGAGTAACTTAAGTAAGTTTTTAGATATAACTTCAGTTGATTCATCTAGTATTGTTTGTAGTTCAAGTTTATCTTTATCAAAGTCCCATACCAAAGTAGGTAAGTAGAAACCTACTCCCTCTTCTCCAGAAACAGACCATCCTACGATTTTATCTTTTCTAGGATTAAGTCCAGTAGTTTCAGTATCAACTGCAATAACATCGGAATCTAATATATGTTGATGAAGAAGTTTTAGAGTCGTTTCATCTTGGACTGTATAATACTTTTTTTCTAATTGCATCTATAAACCTTTATTATAATATAATATAAGAAAAATTATTCTTATTAAAAAATTCTTGCACAGCTATTTTTCCGTCTTTAATTTCCAATACGTCTTGATAATGCTTTTCTATTTTATCTAATCTAGGACAAAATTCAACTTGAAGATCATCATCCATCTCTATTCTTACGTCATCGAAACCTCTATAATAGATTTCAAATTCACCTCCTCTTTCTTTTAAAAAAGCATACATAGCAGGAGATAACCAGCCAGTATTAGCTCCTGATCCTGCTAAATAATTACTACCGATCCTTTGATGACATTTTTGAGACTGACCTACCTTAAAGTATTGTTTTTTACCATCAGGTTGTTTCCATATTAAAATATAAACTAATCTTTTAACCGGAAAGTCTTTAGGACGGTAAGTGGCAACATCTATAGTTTCTCTTCTATTCTTTAACTCTAAAAAATACTTATATCTATTTTCATGAGTAATGTGCTCATTCATTCTTCGTTTGCTTCCTTGCATAATTTTAGGTAAGACGAATGAATCTAAATACTTATAATTTTTAGGTAGTTTTTTCATATATAACCGTTAAATTAAATATACGAAAAAAAACAATAGGAACCAACTTTTTTCTTAATATTCTCCGTACAAATCGTACTTCATTGGCTCTTCCTCAGGAACTTCAAAAGACTTAATAGCATATAATTTTCCATCTAAAGGTTCTAATCTATAACCTCCTTTAAATTTATTCTTTCTCATATATGCAGTTAAAGTCATAACTAGCCCTTCAATAACTTCTTTTTTATTATCTACTAAAACCCAGTTATCCCCAGGAGGGACTCTTTCGGCTATAAGTATATTTTCTTCTTCAACTTGTGCCATTATTGTCTTAAAGTTTTTTGTATTCTATAATCAGTATCGGTAAAGAAATCTGGTATAAACCTTGAATGTGTTGCTCTAATAGGATTAATATCTAATCCCCCTCTCCTAGTATATAAACAAGATACCATTAAATCATCAGGTTGATATGCATCCATTAAATGCTTAAATACCATTTCACAAATCTCTTCATGAAAATGACTTACAGTCCTATGAGATACAATATATTTCGCTACTGAATCTGCTGCTGGTAAGTTTTTACCGTTCATTCTAATAAATACATCCCCCCAATCTGGTTGATTAGTAACTCTACAATTTGATCTTAATAAGTTAGATCTTAATTTTACTTCTTTAGAAGTTTCAGAAGTATCTTCAATTAAAAGCTGAGAAGCATCTGACTGAAAAGCTGTAAAGTCTATTTGATCTAAATCTACTATATCTGCTAAATCTTGATAACCTTCAAACGATAATGCTTTACCATCATCATCTCCAGTATAAAAACTTACAGTGGTATTAGTTTCAAGTAACTTATCTAAATCAGCTTTTACTCTTTCCTCAATCTCTAAAATACATTCCACAGCTGTATCACCTAATCTAGTCATATTAAAAGAGTTTAAATATAATTTAATAGACTTAGATTCTACGTGATATTGAGAATCAGAAGGACATACAATTTTTAACATACCCGCTACAGGTTGACCTTTGGAAGTGATTGCTGAAACTTCGTAACAGTTCCAAGTATCTACTCCTACAAAGTCTTTATCTGTTAATCCATAACCTTCTCTATTTAAATAACGAGGTACTTTAACTAATAATTCAGGAGCATAAGTATCTTTGTACCCATCTCCTCCTACTTTTCCTAAATGTTTAGAAGCAATATCTACTACTTCTTGATAATTTTTAACGTCTGCCATTTTTTTTATCCTTTAAATAATTGTTTTTTACCACCTTCATAAACGTAAGCGTGGCCGTTTTCTATTAATAGTTTATTTAAAGAGGTTTCTTCTCCGTCGATAAATATTTCAGCAAGTACTCGACCATACTTACCCTTACCGTAAGATTGAATAGTAAACTCTCCATTATTCATACTAAGATAAGCTTCGGTAAAAGCTGAAGCAGCTAAACCTTTCTTTTTTTCTTCTTTATTTCTTGTTCTTTTTTCCCAGGTATCTACTCCTTTAAATCTTAACCTTGATTTTCTCCAAGTATCAAAACCTAAGTCAATTAATACATCAGCAGTATCTCCATCTACTACTCTATCTAATTTACATCTATACTTATACATCGATAAATTTCATTATTTGTTCTACCCTTTGCATAGGAGAACCAGTTACCGTCAAATAAGGCTGACGTACGCCTGATAGTACTGCTTTAAACTCATTATCTATTTCAGTTCTCCATTTTTCATCTACACTTCTTACTCCATCATCTACAGATTCGAATTCAATAGGAAAGTAAATATAATGAGTATATTCTTTCTTAACTCTATTCCAAGTATCTTCAATATAGTTATAAGTACTAACATTTATATTTTTCATAAACTTAGAATATACTACTACGTCCATATAACATCTATCTAAAACTAAATTATAAGGTTGAAGTAAAGCTTCTAAATGAAAACTACTAATAGCTAATTGAGTAGCATCAGTCCCTTTTTCATTAATAGGAAATCCGTAAGCACCTACAGTTCTAGTAGACTCATTTACAAATTCATACTTAGGTAATTTATTTTTAAGTAGTTCATAAACAGTAGTCTTACCTGTACTACTAGCTCCTACTAATGCAATTCTTGTTATCATAAAACCTATTTAATGTGTTATACATGCCTGCTATTCCAAAGTCAGCACCGTATTTTTTATTTTGCTCTAAAAAAAACATCATTAATCTCTGAAATGAATTACCTTCACTTTTTCTTACTAAATAAAATTCTTTGTCAATATCCATATCTTATAAAACTATTTTAAGAAAGTTGCACCACATATACAAACTCCTATCTCTTAATATACGAAATAAATCGTCTAATTCCAAATTAAAAGTATTAAATCTTTCTTCATCAATTACTTTTCCTTCATCAACTCCTGCAACAACTTTATGTAGTACTGCGCCAGCTACAGGATACTTACCTTCAAAAGCTCTTACCTGAGGATCTTTACCTTTTAATTCAGGGTACTCAGTTATTAATCCTGGATGTCCGTTATATATCTTATATTTTTCACAAATAGAAGGAGGCATAATTCTTAACCATCCATGCAAAGTAATTACTGCTTCCGGAAAGTAAAATAAAGCTTCTTCATATTCTTCTAAAGAAGGTTTATTAGAAAAAGTAAAATAACCTTTTCCTTCTATTCTAGGATCTATAGTCCTTAAATGATCTGGTCTATCGTTAGTGATAATTCTATCAGGCCATCTACCTAAAGATTCTGCTATATCAGCTATTTCTGCTCCAGTTTGACTGAAGAAAGCTATCCAAATTTTATTCTTAGATTTTATATCCTCCATTTGTAAACCATCTAAATCTTTGTATGTTATTTTTAATTACTTCTAACTGATCTTCATCAACATCACAATTAATTAGTTCAAAAAGCTTTTGACGCTCTTTGTTCCATAACCCATCACTTTTATACCTTATATTTTTAATCCCATGAACTACAGGATTAGAAGTATCTAAAGAATATAACCAATCATAATCAGCATGTTTATAAAATTGAAACTCTTGAGGTAGTCCGCAACCTAATAAATGATGCTTCTTATATTTGTTTATTACTCCATCTTTTAATAAATCTCCAAGTAACTTAACTCTCCCAAGCATCCAACTTACATATTTGTTAGCATGAGGTACTGTATCTGAGTAATATGAATAATCGAAAGAAATAGCAATCATATCAACACCTGCATCTTTATCCATAAAATTATAACAATCAACTATTTCATCGTATGTCTTACCTTGTACTACTCCTATCTTACCACTCCCTAAATAACCTAACCCCTTATTGTTCCAATCTTCCATTTTAGCAATAGTTTCATAAGCATCTTCTAAAGCATCTGGAACTATATACCAAGTAGGTTTTAATTTATTGACCCAATAATTAAATTTATCAGCATCAAAAGCTTCTTCTAATTCAAAGATAGAATTATCTAAAATTATTTCTCTACCTTTTAAGGCAGCTTGTTTAAACTGATTCCAATACTCTTCATCTTCTTCAAATAAATGTACTAAAGCGTAATCATAATCAGTAAATCTTTGTACTTCTTCAAAAATACTTTTAGGACTTTCGTGTGCTATCTTAATCATTGAATTCTGTCATATCAGGTTTTAAACTTGTTAACTCTAATGAAAGCTTTTTTATAGCTTCATCTAATTGCTTTATTTGAGCTTTCTCTACTGCTTCTTCAGCAACTTTTAAAGGAACCATTTCCATATTTAGTTCCTCTACAAATACTTTGTGATCTTTTAAATTAATCATTAAAAAATTGTTTTAAATTAGGTCTAAAGTAGTTAATACTTTTCATAACTTTTTTATCTCTGGTACGATAGACAATATACCGTCCTTCCGCGATTTTTTCAAAATGACAGGCCTCACCTTGTTCCTTAGTTCTTTCGCTGACGGTAAGTATGGCTTCTTCTTCAGTTTTACAAGCTTTCGACATATTGCTTGCTTGTACCTCTTGATATGCAGGCCATATCTTATCTTTAAGACCGTGTAGCATAGTACCGTTCCCAAGGGAAACATAAGTAATATCGCACAAAGCGTCCAAAACTTCCACAATGTCTCCTCGTTCGCAAGCCTCTCTATATTCTTCGAGCTCTTCTGATATAAAATCATATACGAATTGCCACTCTTTTTTCTCTGGTATAGTTGGTTCATAATTATTAGGTTTACCAAATGTATGGTTAAACTCTTCTACTTCGTCCACAAAGGGTACTCCATTTACCCATACGTGATCTGTTTCTTCTGAAAATAATGATAGTTGTTTACCCATTTTTATTTATCTTTTTTTGAAATTTCATAAAAGAACCTTTTTTATCGTTAGTAAGTCCTCCTACGGTATGTATTTTATTATCTTCTTCATTTGTCCATACCTTACTATTATCTTCTCTTTCTGCAAACTCTAAAAATTCATCTGATCTCATATAATCATCTTCATATCGAACTATATCATCTTCCCCGAAATAATCTCCAGTCTGAACTTCTATAAATTGACATACTTTATCTAACTTATTCCATGCTCTATGTTTAGCACCTTTTGGAATAAAAATAGATTCTCCTTCGCAAACTATTTTATGCTCATTATTTAATACTACGAGCAAAGTACCTTTAACAACAGTCCAATGTTCTTGTCTATGTTTATGAGACTGATATGAAAGTCTTTGTTCAGGTGCTACTGTTATTAGTTTAACTTTAGTAAAGTTAGTATCTAATAATACATCGTAACACCCCCAAGGTCTTTCGTCGTGTTCTAGTGATTGCATTTCTCTGCTAATTCTATATTTTTATAAAACTCTGCTTTCGCTGAATCTTCGTTTAAGAAGGCTCCTGTTAGTTTAGCTGTTTGCATAGAAGCTCCTCCATGCTTAACTCCTCTACAGGATACACATGCGTGAGTTGCATTAACTTGAACTGCTACTCCTAAATTACCTTCACATATCTTATCTACAGCATTATGTATAGCTACAGTTAATTGTTCTTGTATAGCCCCTCTTCTTCCGAATTGCTCTACTATTCTATTTAATTTAGATAGTCCTACTACCTTACCTTCTTCAGATGCTATGTAAGCAATACTTACTGTACCTCTAATAGCTTGATGGTGATGAGAACACATAGATGTTACTGGTATGTTACTTTCTTGTACTATACCGTCATAACCGTCTGATGGAAATGCTGTAATACGATCTAGAGGACTATACCTACCTGCCCATAAGTCATTAACATAAGCTTTAGCAACTCTAAATGGAGTATCTGCAGAATTAGGATCATCTTGCCAGTCACATCCTAACGCTTCTAAAAATCTAGCATAAGCTGCTGCTGCTTTTTCTATAATTGCTTCTTTTTCTTTTGATGTTAACCTTGCCTCAGGTCCTTCTACTTCTTGTTTCTTTGCTAATTGACTTGAAATACCGTTAGCAAACCCGGCTTGAACTAATTCAGTTCCTTCTATAAACTTTTTAGGCATAATCTTTATTTGTTTTTATTGTGGTTCTACGACACATATTATATAATATAAGTAATTTAATTTAATTATCCAAATAATCTTGGATGGTTTTTGAATCTTTTCTTTCCCAAGGGTAAACTATCCAATCTGCATTATCAATCCAATTTGCATAATGCTCTGGAACTGCTACAGTAGTGTGTCTAACATCTAACGTAGCTGTAGTGTAACCTTCTTTAATAAAACGTTTTAAAGTTTGACCAGAATCAGAAATATCATCTACTACTAAAATTCTTTTCTTATCTATATCTAAACCAAACTCTTCTAATTTTTCTAAATGATCTATAGTCATATGCTTTATATCTAACCTATGTGAGATCATTACTGCGATGATTAAACCTCCTCTTGGAATACCAACAACATAATCAACATCGCTTATTTGAGCTACGATTTTTTCTACATCAAGCTCAATATCTTCCCAACTTACGTATGCTTTTTTTACTGCTCCCATGTATGATTTAATGTCCAATTACCAGTAGAGTAATCAGCTATATTTGATGATCCTACTGTTTTTAATATCTCTTTTAAATAATCCCATTGAGCAGGCGATACGTTGTAATGGTGTACTCCTGAGGTAAATCCTCTTAACCAATCTACAAATTCTTTTTCGTTCATAATTATAATTCTTTTAATAAATTTTGTACCCAGTTTACTATTCTCTCTTCGGTTAAGTCGTCTTGATTATCTTCATCTAAACATAAACCATAAAAAGTACTATCATCTAATAATGATTTTGGTTTTTCTTCTAAATCATAAGATTCATCTTTTTTAGTATAACCTATAACTCTACCTCCGTTTTCTAAAACTATCTTAGCTAGAATTCCTACACCATCACAAAACCATTCTTCATATCCTAATTGATCTCCTAATCCAAATAAAGCAACAGTTTTATCTGTAAAGTCTAAAGTTTTAAAAGTATCAAAATACTCTTCCCAGTCACTCTGAAGTTCACCGTCATACCAAGTAGGTATACCTAGTATAAAATTATCAGAGTCCCAATCTTCTTCTGTTATAGCTGCAACTGATATTACATCAACTTCGTAACCATTATTTTCTAGTACGGTTAATAAAATATTATCTATAACGTTTTCAGTATTACCTGTATCCGTACCGTAAATTAGTTTTACACGCATCTTTCAGTATTAAATGCCATTATATGAGAACGACCTGTATATCTCCATCCTCTATCTCTAACGAAATTCATTACCGGTCCGTAACTTTTAAATAAAGATTCTCTATCATCTCCTGCAGGCATAGCCCATATTTTTTCATCCGGAATATTTAACTCTTCTATCAAATCTTCTACTTCTTTAACCATAGATAAATCTTTATCTAATACAGGTTTAATATGATAGTCATCATGATATTCTATAGATTGTCTTATTGCATCTATATTACATCTTTTAGAGTTATGTTTTTTAATCATTTTTTCATCCGTAATCGCACCTTGTGGTGTTGCCACTCCAAGTACAGGTATCGAATTAGAGAATTTGGGACTGATAGAAAGCAAATTGATAGGATAATCCGTAGGTAAAAAATGACTTCCTTCAGTTTCGATAGTAATAAAGATATTCTTTTCATGTGCTAAATGTGTTAATTCATTTACTAAAGCAGGATGCATTGTAGGAGAACCTCCTGTTAGCATCATTTCTTTAATATGAGGATGTTTATCGTACATGTCTATAATATCTTGAAAAGTAAAAGTACCTTTCTCTGGATGGATACTTGTATACCAAGAATCGCACCATCCTCCTTCTCCAAAATAACATCTATGAGTACATCCTGATGTTCTTACTACAATAGTAGGGTAACCTTGCCTACTACCTTCTGACTGTACTGCTGTATAAAGTTCTAATACAGGTAACGTTTTATTATAGTCAGTTATTCTTTTTAATTTTCTATGGGACATAAATCGCATTATTTTTATTGTGTTCTCTAAATTCTACTTTAGCGATAGAGACTCTACCGTCAGTTTCTTCTTGTATAAAAGGATTTACCTTATCGTAAATATATTTAGCAAACCTTTCAGCTCCAGTAGCAGGTATTACTCTTATCTGAGCTACACCGGCTTCTGACATTCTTTTGAATGATTCTAAATAAGGATCATCTTCAGCTACTATAAAAGTATGATCAAACATAAAATCAAACCACTCTTTAGGAGTTTTACCGTCTATTTTACCTTTTGCTCTTTTCATACCTCCGAAATCCCATACCCAGTTTCTATCATCTAATTCACCTTCAAAGTACAGTTTAAACGAGACGCCGTATCCATGTAAATATTTACAGTGAGTAGTCTCTGCTTTCCATTGACGAAATACTGTACTAAATCCGTCAAAGACTTTTGTTGATTGAAATTTTCCCATAATTAAACTAATTCTTCATATATTCCTATAAGTTCTGATAATATTAAAACACCAGCTGCAGCAATCAAGTTAAAAGGAATAATGATATAACCTACTATTCTAATCCCCGATTTTATAAATGAAATAATTTGATGTTTTTTTGCATCAGGATAATTTTGTGAAGATTCAGATTTAAAAACCTGACTATTAATTACCCTTCTTGACTCTCGGTCCATGAGAGATTCCATTATCTCTCGTTCTGTAGTATTATTTATCATCTGTATGTTTTTAAAGTGGTGCTACGACACTGTTATTATAAATATCAATATAAGAACTTTTCTTATAAAACGCAACTTTTTTCATGACCAATTACAACATTAGTATTAGCCATTATTTTATACCCTGCTTCTCTTACCCTATGACAGAAGCCTACATCCTCAGAACTAAATTCTTTCATTCCATTTCCTACATCTAACCAGATAGGAGCAAACCAAGGATATTTTATGTTCTCTATTACTCCTTTTTTAATTAACATCCATCCCATTCCTGAGTAGTCAACCTCTATAACACTTGCTCGATACCTTGTAACATCAGCAGGAGTTAAAAAATGAAACTTACCTTCTTTCTTATACTGTTCTACATCCCATTTCTCTACTGTAGAATAAGTATGTTGGTCAGCAGTTTTATAGATCCCGCAAGCTACATCAGTATTTTGTTCTAGTAACTGTTCAAAATGAGAAGTACCAAAAACCATATCGGAATCTATCCACATAATATAATCATACTTTATAGCACCATTAAATGGTATCTGATATTCTCCTCTATCGACAGAAGCTCCTAAACATCTTGACCTAACATAATATACGTTAGAATCGTATGCATAAGAAGTAAGTGGATTAATATTATTACGACCACACCAAATTAAAAGCTCAGTCCACGATTGTAAAAACTTCTCTGAAAACCTATTTCCAGGCATACAGAAAACTACAGTTTTTTGATTATCGTATAACTGCTTTGTAGATAACGGTATTGATCTTCTTTTTCTTCTTCTCATATTATTAGTGGAGAATATCGGAGTCGAACCGATGACCTCTTGAATGCAAATCAAGTGCTCTAGCCAGCTGAGCTAATTCCCCTACCCTATTATGCTGCGTATTCAGCTAATAGTTTCTCTACGTGAGTTCTAGCAACTTCGTAATCTACTAGACCAGTTTCATCTTCGTATTGAACAGGATCAGGTCTTCCTAGAGTAATAAAAGCTTCTATTCTCTCAACACTAGAGGCAGACTTATAATCAGAATTTCCGGAAGGATAAGGTTTATAAGAAGTATTAGTTCTCTTATATACTTCATTAAACTCTATTCCTAATTCCTCAACTAGTTGTTCACCGTCTTTAAGAATTCCTAATTTATCAGTCTCTAAGTAAGGAGTAAAATATCCTACTTTATCTGCTTCCCAATTACCTATTCTGAAAGCAGCATCGTCAGCATCTCTAAACTCTTGTCTACAATCAGGATAAATAGCATGATCACCAGCATGTATTCCTAAAGCAATATCAGTATCATTACCGTTAGCATTAGCTGCTGATAAAGCAACTGCCTGAGTTAATGAAGCAAATATTTTATTTCTATTAGGAACAACAGTAGCTTTCATATTATCTTCTTCATAATGTCCTTCAGGTACATCATCTCCTCCTTGAACGAGATTAGAATTTAATAGATTAACTAAACCATCTAACTTAATAACTTGATAAGTAACATTATGACCATTAGAAGCTAAATAGTCAACTAATGATTGAGCTCTTTCAAGTTCCACTCTATGCTTCTGACCATAATCAAAAGATAAAGCTGTTACATTGTCATACTCAGAAAGACATCTAAGTAGTAACGTTGAGGAGTCCATCCCTCCAGATAAGGACACTACGACATTTTTTGCCATTTTATATAATTATTAAATTTGCCAGGTATTATTAAGCGTATAGGCTAACGCTATAGACTAACAGAATTAGTCATATTTTCACTGATAGTTTTATATGCACTAACATATTCTTTGATACTATCATAACTTTTTCTACTATTTAATTTTTCTTCTGCAACAGTTTTAAGTGCATAAGCAAAAGTAGCAGGATAACAAATAGTCTTAATATAAGGAGTATCATTTTCTCCTTTAACTACTCTTTCATAAACTGTAAATCCACCAGTAGTAGATTTACTAATAAAAAACGGTTCCATACTAGGATCTGCTATTACAGTATCGTTAGCTGGAATTGAATCGGGCTTTCGTAACATTTATATATAACTTTAATTAGTAATTAATTCTTTTAACTCATTTTCAGAAAGAAGACCTACTTTAGTAGATTCTGCCTGATCTTTAATAACAACTGTATACGGTATAGATCTTACTTTATACTCTGCTGCTAATCCTGTAGTATCTTTATCTACATTAATATTAACATACTCTACACCTTCAGTTATTTCTTCTTTAACCTTGTTCCATATCTTATCATATGCTTTACAAGGCCCGCACCATTCTGCGTAAAATTTTATAGCTTTGACCATAATATAATATAATAAAAATAATTTAAAAATCCAACTTTATTTAACGGTATTACCATCTACTGATATTTCATGCCAATGTACTCTTCCTTCTTCTATTGCTTTTTTAATATTTCTTTGCTTTGACATTAAAAAAGAAGATCCACTTTTTACTTCTATAATATGAACTGCACATTTAGTTTTACTACTAGTATTAGTAAACCCAACATAGTCTATAGGCATACCTAAAAAAGTACAATCTTCAGCAGGTATAGGAAAATCACTCATAAATGGAACAAAGTGCTCAATAGTCTTACCCCATTGAACTGCTCCAGATCTTTTTTTAGCATCTATTTTAATTAAACCCTTTTCAACTTCAAAACTCTCTTTTAATTTTTTTATTTTACGAGTATAAAAAACTACTACTCCGATTAGGATTATTCCTAATAGTACTGATATCACCATAATTTATATTTTTATCCATCACAGCTCAAACAGTCAGTAGACGTTCTACTTCCTATATCACCGTTTATTACTGAATCTGTTCTTAAATAATATAACGTTTTAATTCCTAATCTCCATGCCGTCATATGTACTTCATTAATAAACTTAGGACTATCAGTCGGATCGAAAGCAAGATTTAAAGATTGTGTTTGATCTATATACTTCTGTCTAGCAGCAGCTTGTTCTACTAACTGCAATTGATTTATTTCTGCGAAAGTTAAAAAGATCGGTTTATCTTCTGCAGGCATTATGTCTTCAGGTAGGTTTGCTATAGAACCTCTATCTTTCATAATTTGGTCCCATACTTCTTCAGTATTAGCACCTTTTTCTTCTAAATAAGATTCTAATGCACCATTTTTCCTTATAAAAGTACCTTTAGCCGAATTAAAGGTATAAACATTAGCAGGTATAGGTTCAATTCCTGCGGAAACTCCTCCAGCAATTGTACTATTCGATACTGTTGGTGCTATTGCCATAACGTGAGTATTTCTCATTCCAGTACCTCTACACCAAACAGGTTCACCATATTCATCTGCTAATTTTCTAGATGCATTTTCAGCTTGAGTTCTTATTTGAGAAAATATTTGGTGTGTTAATGAAGTAGCTGCTACGGAAGCAAAAGGAATTCTTTCATTTTGTAAAAAAGTATGCCAACCTAATACTCCTAACCCAATAGCTCTACCTTTTTTAGCACTTCTATGTGCTCTCATTAATGATTCTCTACCAGAAGTTTTAGTTAAAAACTCTTCTAGTACTCCATCAAGAAAGTAAATAGATGTTTCTATTAAATCAGTATTTTTCCATTCGTGCCATTTAGTTAAATTAACTGAAGATAGGCAGCAAATAAAACTATGTTCTTCGTCAGTATGTAGAGTGATCTCAGAACATATATTAGTCATAGATACATCTAAATTATTCTTTTTATAAGCAGGTGGATTTGCATTATTAACGTTATCATCGTACATAATATAAGGCTCACCAGTTTCTACTCTAGACTTAAGTATTTTAACCCATAATTCCATTGCCTCAGCGTCTCTATGCTCTAATCTTTGCATAAAGTTATCATCCACTATGACACATTGATGAAGGTTAAGACACTGTCTATTAGGATCTCCTTTTGGTCTTCTAATGTTAAGATATTCGTGAATATCAGGATGATTAATATGTAAGTTTACGGAAGCTGCTCCTCTTCTTACTGCTCCTTGATTAGTTGCTATAATAGTAGAATCATAAATTTTAGCCCAAGGAACTACTCCTTCTGACTGACCCATCTCTCCATTTCCTATCTTTGCTCCTCTTCCTCTAATTTTAGATAAACCTATACCAACTCCTCCACCGAGAGAAGTCAATCTCATGAGTTCTGCATTAGTTAATCCTATTCCTCTTATAGAATCTGGGGTATCTATTCCGAAACATGAGATTGGTAATCCTCTATCAGTACCTGTATTAGAAAGAACAGGTGAGGCTAAGTTCAACCATCCTTTCCACATATAACGGAAAAATTTATTTGCCAAATCTGGACGGTCTAATCTTTGTGCTATTCTATTAGCTACTCTTCTATATGCTAATTTTGGTGTTTCGTTTGCTAATAAGTATCCTTTAGATACAGTAGCTAATGAGACTTCGTTCATCCACTCTGGATAATCCTTGCCTTTTTCCCATTGGGAGTAATCTACCTGTAAAGTCATAACTTATTATATTAAAACATTGCGTTAGCGTCCCACTCCATATGTCCTTTTGCGTAATTAGTAACTCTATTAGCAAAAAAGTCTGTTTGTTGCTTTCCAGCAATAACAGCATCAAACCATTTCATAGTTTTTAACGCACCTTTATCTATTTCTTCTGCAGGTATAATAGGTTTTAAACCTAAATCAGCCATTTTAGTATTTATTCTATGCTTGATAAAATTCTTTAGCTCATCTTTACTAAGATTTTCTAAATCACCTAATTCAAATACTTTATCAATAAAATCAAATTCTAATTTAGCTGCTAATAATGCTGCTTCTTCTATTTCATTAACTAACTTATCAGTTTTAAATTCTGGATGTTCTTTCATTAGAGTTCTGAATAGCCAACAACCTGCTTCAGAATGTAAAGATTCGTCTCTTACGGACCATTCTACTATTTGACCTACCCCTTTTAATTTATTTCTCATTTTAAATGATAAAAGAACAGCAAAAGAAGAAAATAAATTAACCCCTTCAGTAAATGCAGAAAAAATTGCTAGTGATTTAGCTCTTTCATGCCAGTTAGGAGTACCATCGTGATTATCTCTTACATTCATTAATGCTTCGATTTTAGCCATTGTAGTCTCATCTTCTAAAAATTCTGCAAAATCGTCTAAACCTAATTGTTCGTTTAATAAAGAATAAGCCTCAGCATGAATAGTTTCACTAGAACCTAATGTTGTCCCCATCATTATAACTTCTGGTTTTCTAAACCATTTAGTTACTAAAGTAGACCAGTAGTCGTTTACTATAGTTTCAGTTTGAGCAAATCCTTTTAAAATTTGTCCCACTACGTTTTTTTCGTGATCTTTTAAATTAGATTTCCAATCTGTTACGTCTTGTGACATTGGAACTTCAGTATGTAACCAGTGAGCTTGTTGTTGCTTTAACCAGTAATCAAATGCTTTGGGGTATTCGAATGGTTTGTAAACCACTCTTTCATCTAGTAGACTCATATATCTTTATATATTATTAGGTTAATAAGACAGTAAATCCTCAAAAGAACTTAATGTTTCTATTGAGGATACTTTAATAAATATCAGCGTTAACTATTATCCAATTGTTCAACGCTAAAAAATTTCTTCGCTAGTTCTCGATGAGTAGAGCTAATATGATTTCCTTCGTTATTAGCTGGTGTATCATAATCAGCTTTTCCTTCGAAAGAAATATGTCCATTATTAGTATCCATCTTCACATTATAGGTCATACCATCCTGACCGTATCTATTTTTCATAACATGTACTCTACCAGTACCTAGAACTTTATCCTCTTTTTGACGTGATAACGATAAACAAATATCTGCTACCATCATCTTATCATATGATCCAGCTGCTTTATCTCCTTCGATAACTGAATCTTTAGCACCCATCCTATTTACTTGAGAAGGAGTAAGAATAGGAATTTTTAAATCTTTTGCTAATCCTTTCGTAGCAATAAACACATCATCAATTTCATCTTTTCTTTCTGAAAATCTACTTTTAGAAGGTGCTTTCAAATAATCTACATAGTCAATAATAACTAAATCTGGTTTATGTTCCATATCCATACATTTTTGAATATGAGATTTAATAGTATTAACTGATGCTCCTTTGGGAGGGTATTCTTTAACTATAAGTTTACCTTTTAGGTTATCTACGTGTTTTTGAACTTCTTTACGGTGTTTATTAACCTCATCAATAGAGTACCCTGTAAAATAACAGTCAAATCTTTTACCAACGTAATCTTCCCCGAGTTCCAAAGTGTAATAATTGACCTTATGACCAAGCTTAACAGCATGAGCAGCAATAGCCACCATAGTCCACGACTTACCGCCACCAGGATTACCAAATACGATACCCAAGTCACCGGGTCCAAATCCTCCTTGAATTCCATCATTAAGAATAGGCCAAGGGCTAGGAATAGTAGGACGGTAATCAACTCTATAACGAGTCTCAATATCTTTATTATATTCATGACCTATATTTTTATCCATTCCAGCTTTCATAGCTTTCTCAACTAAATTCCTAATACCATCAAAGTCTCCTTGCTTTAATAAATCAGCAGAATCTAATATAGCAGACTTCATTTCTTGATTTTTACAAAAATTAGTAAATTCTTCTTGTACGTAATCTAAATCATCTTGAGAAGCTTGATAACTGTTTCTTAATTCTTCTTTTAATGCTACTTGTAATACTTCGTTTTCTACTTTCTGTAGTTCTACTTTAAGAACATCCATAGTAATAGTAGTATGGTATTTATCAAAATATTGAATAATTTGATTTATAATCCACTTATGAGAATCAGCGTCGAAATAACCATCATTAAGAACATCTCTTACATTTAATAAAAACTTTTTATCAGTAAGTAATGAACCTAATACTTTAAGTTGAAATCCTTTGCCGTATTGTTGTAAACTTTTTAATGTCATTTTATAACCGTTGTTAGTCCCCTAAAATTTTCAAGCCACC
>VMHT01027985.1_pt1 | contig 18519 bp, 22 predicted proteins | sample 4693611 | NCBI WGS metagenome assembly VMHT01 (sample SAMN12280063, study PRJNA550983) | marine metagenome | isolation source: seawater sampled from same location over 5 years 0.02-0.2 micron viral filtrate | place: USA: collected off the coast of southern California halfway between the port... ...
CAGTATGTTTGATTCTTCGAATGATCAATTATTAAAAAGGTTTACACTTAACGGAGTAGAGTATGGCTTTATTCCAGAGTTAGCCGATATGAGCTTTGGAGAGTATATGGACTTAGATACATTCATAGGAGATAATAATAATTTACATAGAGCTTTAAACGTTTTGTTTAGACCAATAGAATACAAAAGAGGGAATAGGTATAATATAAAAGATTATGATCCAGACACTAGCGAGATTGCTAAAGAATTTCCTTTAGATGTAGTACTGGGTGCTATTGTTTTTTTTTACAATTTAGGCAAGGACTTATCGATGGTTATGTTGAACTCTTTGGACAAGAAGAACGAGAGGGCTTTAGCACAGCATCTTCTTTTACAGCAAAATGGGGATGGTTTAACTCACTCTATGCAATCGCTGATGGAGATATTACAAGATTTGAAAATATCACTAAACTAAACGTACATCAATGCTTAACTTTTTTAGAATATACAAAAGAGAAAAACGATATAGAAGCAGCAAGAATTAAAAACAAATTTCAATGAGCCAAACAGGGATAAGAGGATTTTACCAATTAACAGAAACAATTAAGACACAACTATTAAGTGATGTTAATGTAAACACAGTTACAACAGGAGATATATTTGATATAGACTTATCTAAACAAAGCATATTTCCTTTATCGCATATTGTAATAAATAGCATTACTACACAAGAACAAGTACTAGTTTTTAATATTACTGTTATGGCTATGGACGTTGTAGATGAGAGCAAGAAAGAAACAACAGATATATTTGTAGGAAACAATAATGAACAAGATGTACTTAACACTCAACTAGCAGTATTGAATAAATTAATAATGGTATTACGCAGAGGTACATTATATAGTGATAAATTCCAATTACAAGGAGATGCAACACTAGAGCCTTTTTATGAAAGGTTTGATAATCGATTAGCTGGGTTTGCTGCAACTATGGATATATTAATACATAACGATATTACTATATGTTAGATAGGTTTGTAAGAGATGAGCTAAATAAATTTGCTAAGTATGTTATACAACAAGCAAGAACAAATCTTACAAAAAGGCGTAAGAATGTATCAAGGGAGTTATACGATAGTTTAAATTTTAATATTGAAGAAAACAATGGTAAGACCTCTCTAAGTTTTGAGATGGAAGATTATGGTAAGTTTCAAGATAAAGGGGTAAGTGGTAAAGAAAAGAAATATAACACTCCTTATAAGTACACAGATAAGATGCCACCAACAAGAGCATTTGATAAGTGGGTAATACGAAAAGGTATAGCACCAAGAGGTAAAGGTGGTGCTTTTGCAAAAAGGCAAAGTTTAAAGTTTCTTATAGCTAGATCAATATATAAAAAAGGAATAAGACCTAGTATGTTTTTTACTAAGCCATTTGAAGAAGCATTTAAAAGATTGCCAGACGAATTAGTAGAAGCCTACTCAATAGGAATAGAAAAACAGATACAAGTAAACATAAGCAAATGAGCAAAATAAACGCAAGAAGTCCATACTACATAACAATAACTGCAACTAATTTAACAAGCTGTAAGTTAGAGTTATTTATATATACAGGAACAAGAGGAGTAGGTGCAACTAATAACGATAGACCAACAACAGCTACCTATACACTTAGATCATTTGCAGTAGAAAACAGATGTACTTTTGAAATAGCTGAATTAGTAAGAGATTACTTTACTAATACGTTTAGTGGAGGTTATTCAAGTGAGATACAATGGGTAGATTACAGGACAACAAACACAATCCAAAATACAGAGGGTTCTGCAAGTAGCTTTACACAATTGAAAGGCTTTTATGGTTATGGCTTTTTTGAAGATGGAGTAAACCCAACTAACAATCAAGGACTATTACAGTCTAATACTACAATAGTTAAGCTAGATGATGCACCAGCTACAATAGCTGTTGATACATCTTTAGCTACACAAGTAACATATGAGCTAAACGGAAGTGAGGTATTTACACAAGCCATAGGTTCAACCACAAACAGTACTACACAAATAAAATATGTTACAAATGGTATAAATGGCTCAGATCAGTTTGAGGATAGAGTAATACAAGTTGGAGGTATTTTTGAGGGTAGCGATTGTTTGTCTGAGTTTGCTAAAAAATATACATTATTTGACTTTGACACAATATATGTAGATACTACAAGTGGTGTTACTAAGCTAACTGTAAAGAATGAAAGCGAGTGTAAGTTTACGCCATACAAAGTAACCTTTATTAATAAGTTTGGTAGCTTACAAGATATTTGGTTTTTCAAACGCACTAACGAAGCTCTAACAACTAAAAAAGAAAAGTTTAAGCGTAACATAATTAGTAGTGCATCTTACAGCATAAGCAACCATCAAGATAAAACACTCACAAAGAATGGTAAAGAGAAACTAACACTAAACACAGGATATTATCCAGAGGCTTACAATGATGTATTTAAAGAAATGCAATTAAGTGAGGATTGTTGGATAGAGATAAACTCACAGACATTACCAATACAAGTAACAAGTAGCTCTTTAGCATACAAGACACAATTAAACGACAAGATCATAAATTATACAATAGAAGTTGAATTTGCTTTTGACACTATAAATAATGTACGCTAATGCAGATAATAGAGTTATATATAAGAGATGGCGTTTTTATACAACCATCATCAGCTACAAGCACATCTACTAATAATTTAATTGATGCCAACGCTAGTTTTACATCTACTGTTGAGGTAGGATATATCGTATTTAATAAAACAAATGGAACATCTGCTAAGGTAACTGCTGTAACTAATGATACTACTTTAGTGTTATCAGAATCTACTGATGGAAGCAATTTCTTTACAGTTGGAAATCAATATGTAATAAAAAGCGATTTTCAAAGACTAGATTTATTTGAAGATGAAAGTGTAAGTATTACAGATAGTATAAAAAACGTAAAAGATGTAGCTAAGATATTTACTCCTTTTTCACAGCAGTTTAATGTACCAGCTTCTAAACATAATTCTAAAATATTTAGACACTATGAAGATTCTGATATATTAGATAGTTTTGATGCTAGGCGTAAAGTAGATGCACTTATTAAGCTAAATGGAACTGATTATAAGAAAGGCAAAATAAGATTAAGTAGTGTTAGTTTAAAAAATAATAAACCACACGCATATAAGATTGTATTCTTTGGAGAAACTATTGATTTGAAAGACTTACTTGGAGAAACACAGCTTAAAGATTTAATATTCCCAAGTAGTTTAAATTTTGCATACAATCATACAACAGTATTAGATAAGTTTATAAATTTATCAGATGTATGTTTTCCATTAATTACGCATACTAAAAATATGCGATATAATAATAATCAATATAAATCTTCATCCACACCTAGCGAGTTTTTAAATTACAGAGATATAAAACCAGCTATAAAAGTAAGAAAGATTATAGATGCTATTGAAGCTACATATTCAGAAATAGATTTTACAGGGGAGTTTTTTAACACAGAAGATTTTAACAGACTGTATTTATGGATGCACAGAGAAAAGGGTTTTATGAGCAATGCCCCAGAGGGTGGAGGATTAAATGTATTACAAGCTAAATTTCATTTTCCAGATGATGTTGATTCTGGTTTAACTTTACAAGGTGGTACAACAGAAATGCGCCCTTTAATAGCTCAAAGCCCAGACATTATTGGGCAAAATAGTACAACTGCTACACTAACATTTAATATAACAACAGCATCAGCAACAGATGAATTTAATTTAAGAGTATATACACCATCAGTAGAATTATTTGATACAGGTTTTTTCACAACAGAAGAAAACATATTAAATGAAGAACTTACTGGCAGTACATCATATTCACGCCCTGTAAATTTTAATAATGGAACTGTTAATGTAATTATAGAAGTAACTTCTCCTAACACTTTTAACATATCAGCATTTAATATTGTTGCATCTACAACAGCCAACAGTAATACAGGAACATATACTCTAGATACTTTATCAGTAGCTAATACTGTTATTATTAATAGACAAATGCCTAAGATTAAAACAATAGACTTCTTAACAAACTTATTTAAGATGTTTAATTTGGTAGCCTATAAAGAAGATGATAAAATAAGAGTTTTACCTTTAAACGATTATTATTTAGAGGGTGTTTCTTATGACATTACTAAATATGTAGATACAACTAAAAACTCCATAAGTAAAGTACTACCTTATAAGAGTTTTGATTTTAATTTTAAAAGTAAAGAAACTTTTTTGGTAAAAAAATCAGATGAGTTACAAGCAGATAATTTTGGTGGTATAAATTATGTATTACCTCAAGGGGATGGAACTGACTACAAAATAGAATTAGATTTTGAAAAAATAATGTATGAAAGATTGTCTGATGAAAACAATGGTGCTTTAACTACTATTGGACAAGGTGCTATGTTAGACAAGGACTTTAATGCAACAATAGGAAAACCACTTTTACTTTATATAACTAGACATACATCTAGTACAAATTTTACTTTTGCAAATGCTGATGGTGGCTCTCCAGCAACTATTACTGAATACAACAGACCTAGTCAAGTAAGAGTATCAAGTGGTGCTGTTAGCGATACATCATCTGCTTTAAATTTTAGTATAGAGCAAGATGAGTTTTTTTTAGAGCCAAAAGGAACTAATCTACTAGCTAAATATTATTTAAACTATGTAACAAGTGTATTTGAAAAACAAGCTAGAATTAATAAAGTAGATGCTTATTTGCCATTACATATTGTTTTAAAATATCAATTAAATGATACATTTATTATAGGGAATAAACCTTATAGAATAAACTCTATAAAAAGCAATTTACTAACAAACAAAAGTTCTTTAGAATTATACAGCATAAGTGCTGATATATCTTCTGTTGAAAACAACCAATCTGCACTTTTACCTAGACTAGCAAATATTACTGTTGCTGGTAAGGGTACTAACTTTGTTACTTTAGGCTGGACTCCTTTAAGCGATCCAGTTGCTAATAATATAACAGGGTACGACATTTACAAAGATGATGCTTTTGTAGAAACACTAGCCAACGACATTAGTGGTAGAACTTTAACTGGTCTATCAAGTGATATTACATACAAGTTTGCTATAAGAACAAGATACACCATCAGTAGCAGTGTTGTATTTTCTAATGATAGAATAGTATTTGCAACAACAGACCCAGCACCTACTGCATTGGCAGAGAATGGAGATACACTAATAACTGAGGGATCAGACACCATAATACTAGAATAATGATAAAGAATATATTAGAACTTTTAAAACACGCTGACGGAGAAACAGAAAACATCCGTATAGCACAAGGTAAACACAAACTACCTACAACAATAAAAGAGGGTTACAAAGCACTTAAACAGGAGATAAAATGGCGATAGAAAAAACAATAGATATTAATGTAAATGCAAGTAATGCTATTACAGACTTAAATTTGTTAAATAACATACTTGAGGAGCAAGAGCAAATTACAATAGAGCTAAGGGAAGAACAACAAAAATTAGAACGTCAATTAGCTGATACACCTAAATCATCTTTAGCTGCTCAAAAGAAATATAACGATCAATTAAAGCACGTTAAAAACTCATTAAAAGATCAGACATTATCAGTAAAAAAATTAAAGCTACAACAATCTCAACTTAGTAAAGGTACATCTAACCTAACAGAAGATTTAATAAGTAATGGTGGTGCAATGGGATTACTTAATGAGCTTACAGGCGGTTTAGCTCAAAAGTTTAAAGATAGTTTTGAGGCTATTTCATTATCGTCAAAAGGATTAGGGGGTTTTAAAAGAGCTATGTTGGCAACTGGTATTGGTGCTTTGGTTGTTGGGGTAGGTTTATTAGTTGCTAATTTTGATAAAGTAAAAGAATTTTTAGGAGGTATATCAGAAGAAACAAAAAAAGCAAGAGAAAATATACAAAAAGAAATGTTGGCTATGAATCAATCCATAGCTAAACAAAGCGTTGAATTAAAAACAGTTGCAAAAGCATATCAATCTGGAGCTTTAAGAGGTGAGGACTTAGCAAGAGTAGTTGAAAATCTAAATGAAAAGTATGGTGATTCCAATTTGCAGCTAGATGAAAATAACAACCTAACAGCAGACTCTTTAGTATTTATAGATCAACAAATTGAATCTATTAAAATACAAGCAAGAAATAAATCTATATTAACAAACATAGAACGTTTATATAGTGATGAGTTAGAAGCACAAACTGTAATTGGTAAAACAAATATAGCTTTGATGGAAGAGGCTACTGTAATGCAAGAATTAATTGCTAAACAAAAGGCATCAACAGATGATAAAGGTGGGTTTTTTACATTAGGTGAAAAGGAGCAAATACAAACGCAAATTAACGCATCTAAATTAAGACAGAAACAAATTGCATCTGAATTATCAACATTTATAGCTGGAAGAGCAAAAATTCAAGAAGCGATTGATAAAGAAACAGAAAAACTAGATTTTACTGAATTTATAAAACCAACAAGAGGTAAAACTGAAAAAACAAAAAATGGTAAATCAGAAGATGAAATAGTAGCAGAAAGATTAAAAAAAGAAGAAGAAAGACTTAAAAAGTTCAATGATTTACAGAATAGAATTAGAGATGCGAGTGCAAATACAGAAGATGAGAGAAGAGCTTTAGAGTTACAAAAAATAAAAGAGCATAATGCAACTTTAATGGCAGAAGCCTTAGCAAATGGTTTATTAAGTCAAGAGCTAATTGATTCTTTAAATCAGAAACAAGTTGATAAACAAGCTGAATTTGATGCAATAGATCAGGCTAGGCAAAAGAAAAAAGATGATGAAGACCTTAAAGATGCACAATTACTTAAAGCCAAAAAAGATAAAATTGCAAAATTAGAAGCAGATGCAAAAATTAAAACTTTTCAAGATACTGAAAATGCTTTAAATCAACTCGGTGCTATTGCTGGAGAACAAACAGCTGCTGGTAAGGGTTTAGCTATTGCAAGTGCAACTATAAACACATATAGGGGGGTATCAGATGCCTTAGCAGCTAAAACAGTTACACCTTTTGAAACTGCTTTAAAGTTTGCCAATGCAGCTGCTATTTTATCAAATGGCTTAAAAAATGTTAAAAAAATTGCTTCTGTTCAAATTCCAAAAGTTAAAGGTGCAAACACTTCTGCTTCTACTGGAGGAGGGGGTGCAGATGGTACAATAGCTCAACCTCCACAGTTTAATATAGTAGGTGCAAGTGATACTAACCAACTAGCTGATGCAATAGGAGGGCAGACACAGCAACCTGTACAGGCATTTGTAGTATCTAATGATGTAACAACAGCACAGAGCCTAGAGAATAACATAGTAGAGGGAGCAACATTATAAATACAAAAAAAAATAAAAACTATTATATATTAATATGCGAATAGTAGAACTAATATTAGACGAAGATCAAGAAATAGGGATAGAAGCTATAAGTGTAGTAGAAAACCCAGCAATAGAAGAAGATTTTATTGCTCTTAAATCACAAGAGTTTAAACTTGCAGAGGTAGATAATGAAAAGCGTATTTTAATGGGTGCGTTGCTTATACCAAATAAGCCTATATACAGACGTAACGGAGAAGATGAGTACTATATATATTTCTCAAAAGATACTGTCTTAAAAGCCTCACAAATGTACTTAATGCAAGGCAAACAAAACAACTCAACCTTAGAACACCAGTATCAGTTAAACGGACTTAGTTTAGTAGAATCTTGGATAGTAGAAGATAAGGTACACGATAAAAGTGTAAAGTATGGTATGGATTTACCACTTGGTACTTGGGTAGGTGCTGTAAAAGTAAACAATGAGCAAATATGGCAAGAGTTTGTAAAAACAGGAAAAGTAAAAGGGTTTAGCATAGAGGGTTACTTCGCTGATAAAATGGAACGACCTAAAGAGCCAATTAAGGATTTTAGTAGTGATAAACTATTACAAGACTTAGATCAACAAGAAGCAGAGTATTTATTAGCTCAAGTAAAGGCTATTATTAAAAATGATAAAAGATATAGTAGTGGTAAAAAGACAACTTTAGAAAGTTACTCTGATTATCCAAGTGGTGTTAAAAATAATGCAAAGAAAGGTTTAGAGCTAAACGAAAAAGTTAATAACAAGTGTGCAACACAAGTAGGAAAAGTAAGAGCGCAACAATTAGCACAAGGTAAAGCGATAAGCGAAGAAACAATAAAACGTATGTACTCTTATTTGTCAAGAGCAGAGGAGTACTACGATGAAGGAGATACTAAAGCGTGTGGTACTATTTCATATTTACTATGGGGTGGTAAAGCTGGTAAACGTTGGGCAGAAAGCAAACTAAAAGAATTAGGTGTATTAGAGTTAGCAAGTGAAGTTGTTAGTGATACTATGGCTATTATTGATGATAGATTAGCTTATGCAACTAAAGAACTTGCTATAAAAGCTGCACAAGATATAGGGTGTGATAAATACCATACACACGAGTTTGAGGGTAAGACTTGGTATATGCCTTGCGAACAACACAATCTAAAAAAACCTTGTACTGCTGGATATGAGCAATACGGAATGAAAATGAAAAATGGGAAGTTAGTACCTAATTGTATTCCAATAAAATGAGAAAGCTAATAAAAAGATTTATAACACCAAGTAAAACAAGTCCTAAAGGTGGACGTAGAGGATGTCTATGTGAAGATAACACTTACAAGATAGAGTGTTGTGATGGTAGCCTTAGAGCGCAAGGAATAGGAAAAACATCAGAGTAAAAATGCAAAATTAATTTTTAAACATTATATATTAATATGAATACAAATGATATGATTAGTAAAATCAAAGAAGTTGTAGGCTTATCCGAAGAAGTTAAGCTAGAACAACAGACGTTAGAAAACGGAACTGTCCTTGAGGCAGAAGCGTTTGAAGCTGGTAAAGAAATCTTTATTGTAACAGAAGATGAAAAAGTAGCTGTACCAGTAGGAGAATACGAAATGGAAGATGGTCGTATGTTAGTAGTAGCAGAAGAGGGGATTATTGCTGAAATTAAAACTGGGGAAGAAGTAGAAGCAAAAGAAGAAGAAGAAGAAGATATGTATGCTACTAAAAGAGAACTAGCTGAGGTTAAAGAAATGATTGAAGAGATCAAAGCTATGTTAGAGCCAAAGGAAGAAATGAGTGCTGATGATTTAGGGAATCTTATGACTGAGGAACTAGCTAAACACGAAAAAACAGAGTTGAGCGAAGTACCAGAAGAAGTACAAGAGGAACTTAATAAACCAGCTGCTGAGCCAATTATGGCAAATCCAGAGGCTAATACAAAAAATAATGATGGCTATAAATTTGGTAAAAACAGAAAGCCAAGTATAGCTGATAGAGTAATGCAAAGAATAATTAATATTAATAACTAAAAATAAAACAAATGAGTGTAACAATTACTAGCTCGTATGCTGGAGAATTTGCTGGAAAATATATAGCTGCAAGTTTATTAGCTGCGAAAACAATAGATGATGGTGCTATTACAGTATTACCAAACATCAAATACAAGGCTGCTATGAAAGTAGGAGCTTTCTCAAACTTAATTAAAGGAGCAAGTTGTGATTTCGATACATCTACTTCAAGTTTGGCTTTAACAGAAAAGGTGCTTACTCCAAAAGAGTTACAAGTAAACCTTGACATTTGCAAGAAAACACTTCACTCTGACTGGGAAGCTGCTCAAATGGGATATTCTGCATTTGATAACTTACCTCCACTATTTAGTGATTTTGTAATTTCAAGAGTCGCTGCTGAGGTTGCTTCTAGTACTGAAACTTCAATTTGGGATGGTGCTAGTGGTGCTGACAACTTTGACGGATTCAGAGCATTAGCTTTAGCTGATGGTACTGTAAATGATGTAACAGGAACTACTGTAACATCTGCAAATGTTGTTACTGAGCTTGGAAAAATCGTTGATGCTATTCCATCTGGAGTATATGGAGCTGAGGATTTGAAAATATATATATCTCAAAATATGTTTAAGGCTTATGTAAGAGCTTTAGGTGGATTTGCTGCTACTAACTCTGGTGTAGATGCTCAATCACATATGTGGTATCAAGGAGGATCAGTATCTTTTGATGGTGTTGATTTATACCCAACAAGTGGTTTAAGAGATAACTGTGCAATGGCTGCAAGACAATCTAACTTATTCTTTGGAACAGGTCTATTAGATGACAGAAACGAAGTAAGAGTTATTGATATGGCTGAGAACGATGGAAGTATGAATGTGCGTATCGTTATGCGATATACTGCTGGTGTGCAAATCGGTGTTGGTGCTGACGTAGTTCTTTACGATTAATAAAAACAATTAACTAACATAAAGAGGGTGGGCAAAACTGCCTACCCTTTTTTATTAAATTATAAAATATGGCTTGTGCAATAACAAAAGGTAGAGGGGTTGGATGTAAGACTGCCTTTGCTGGAATTAAAAATATTTACATCTTAGATTTTAGTGCTGTTGTAGCTGCTTTAGGCGATTCAAGTGGTACTATAACCTTACCAACTGATAACTCAGCCGAGTTTTTTAAGTTTGAGGTAAAAGGTGGGCAATCATCTTTAGAAACAGTAGTAAACTCATCAAGAGAGAATGGTACTACTTTTTACGAAAGTACTTTAAATGTAACTTTTCAAGTTTTAGACGTGGCTACACAAGAAGAAATAAAACTTCTTAACAGAGGTAGAGCGCATTACGTTATAGAATTGTACCCAGATGGTGCAGGTAATACAAAACGTTTACTAATGGGTAGAGATAATGGTGCAGAAATTACTGGGGGTACAATCGTAAGTGGTGCAGCTCCAGCAGATTTACAAGGGTTTACGTTAACAGCAGTTGCAACAGAGGTATTTCCTCCGTTCTTCTGTACTGAGCCAGATGTAAATTCTGCTACGCCAATTACACCAGCTTAGGATAATTAAAAAATATTTTATATATTTGTCCTATGTCTGTTTTGGTTGACGACATAAATAGAAATAGCCATCTCAAAGGGGGTGGCTTTTTTTATGCAAAATATTTTATATTTGTTTATATATTAGTATGAAGTTAATAGGAACTAATGGCGATAAGACTTTCAAGGTTATACCTCGTCAATTTATTAATGGTGCGATTACTGTAAATCTAACAAGTGAAAGCACAGGAACTAATGTAAGTATTACACCAACAGGATCAACAGATGGAAATTATATGTCTTTTGTTGCTGCTTTTGGTACTTTAACTGAGGGTGATTTTTATACCTTAGAAGTAAAAAATGGTGCTGCTGTTATATACAAAGACAAAGTGTTTTGTACAGACCAGACAGTAAACCAAACTAACAATGATTACTATTCTGTAAATAGTGGAGAATACACCACAGAGGATAGCTTTGATAACGATTACATTATATTATGAATGATTTAAGAATAGTTAATTTAAGCACTTACACCAGTCCAGAGATTGTAGAGAAATCTAACAAAAAATGGGTAGCTTATGGAAGTGATAATAATTATTTTGGGTACTTAATAGACCGATACAACGGAAGTCCAACAAACAACGCTATCATTAATGGTGTAAGCCAAATGATTTATGGAAAAGGATTAGATGCTTTAGATTCTAGTAAAAAGCCAGAAGCATACGCTAAAATGATTACTTTGTTTCACAAAGATTGTGTAAGAAAGCTATGCTATGATTTGAAACTTATGGGTCAATGTTCTATGCAAGTAATATACAGCAAAGACAGAAAGAGTGTTGCACAAGTAGAACACATACCAGTAGAAAACCTAAGAGCTGAGAAGTGCAATTCTAAAGGTGAGATTGAGGCGTACTATTATTCTGATAATTGGTCTAAGGTAAAACAAAGCACACAATTAAAAAGAATACCAGCTTTTGGATTTTCTAAAGAAAACATAGAAATACTATACGTTAAGCCTTACAGAGCTGGATATAAGTATTATAGTAGCCCAGACTATCAGGGTGGTTTGCAATATAGTGAGCTAGAAGAAGAAATAAGCAACTATCACTTAAATAACATACTTAATGGTTTAGCTCCAAGTATGCTAATTAACTTTAACAACGGAACTCCAAACGCTGAGGAACGACAAATGCTAGAGAATAGAATATATCAAAAGTTTAGTGGTAGTAGCAATGCTGGTAAATTTATACTAGCTTTTAACGACAATGCCGAGAGTGCTGCACAAATAGAGCCTATACAGTTAAGTGATGCACATAACCAATACCAATTCTTATCAGACGAAAGTAGTAAAAAGATAATGGTAGCACACAGGGTAGTTAGCCCTATGCTTTTAGGTATTAAAGACAGTACAGGATTAGGAAACAACGCAGAGGAATTAAAAACTGCAAGTACCTTAATGGATAACACAGTTATAAGACCATTTCAGCACCTTTTGATAGATGCTTTTGATGATATACTAGCTTACAATAATATTGCCTTAAAACTATACTTTAAGACCTTACAACCACTAGAGTTCACAGACTTAGAGAACGTAGAGGACGAAGAAACAAAAGAAGAAGAAACAGGAGTAAAGTTAGCTAAAGAATTACCAGAAGATTTAGGTATTGAAATAGCAGATGCTTTAATTGACTTAGGACAAGACGAAACAGAGCTTTTAAGCGACTTTGACGTAATGGACGAACGAGAGGTAAACTATGAAGAAGAAGATGGCTTAGACGAGGTTATAACTGACTTAAACAAACCAAAAGAAAAAAGCACACTAGCTAAAATATGGGAGTTTGTAAGCACAGGTAAAGCTACACCATTTAGAGAAAGTGAACAAGATGGAGAAAGCAAACAAGAAGCTGAGGAGGGTAATACATTTTTAGTAAGATATATGTATTCTCCACAAAGATATAGTGCAAACTCAAGAAAGTTTTGTAAAAAAATGGTAGATGCTAAAAAGGTTTATCGTAAAGAGGATATTATTTCTATGGATGACAAAGTAGTCAATGCTGGTTTTGGTAAAGGTGGAAGTAACACTTATTCTATCTGGCTTTACAAAGGTGGTGCTAGATGTCAGCATAAATGGTTAAGAAAAACATATGTACGCAAAGATGGTGCAAAAGGTTTAGGAGATGCAATTACAACAACAGAGGCAAGATCAAGAGGTTTTAAACCAGAGGCAAACGCTCAAAAAGTACCAGTTGCTCCTAAAGATATGCCATATAAAGGCTATACTGCTGCATATTGGAATAAAATAGGATTTAAGAATTAATTATGGCGACAGCATTATTTATAAATAGAACAGATTTAGTAAAAAATTCTATAATTGACGGAAATACCGACACAGATAAATTTATACAATTTATTAAGGTAGCTCAACAGATAGATATTCAGAATTTATTAGGTACAGACTTATACAACAAAATAAGTGGTCATATTGTTGCTGGTAATTTAGCTGGTAATTATTTGACTTTAACAAATTCATATATTCAACCCTGTTTAATTTGGTTTGCGCAGATGAATTATATCCCATTTGCAGCTTATAAAATTACAGGAAAAGGAGTTTTAAAAGGTACAAGTGAGCAATCAGAAACAGTTAATAAAAACGAAGTAGATTATTTAGTAGCAAAAGCTAGAGAGTACGCTAATTACTATTCAACAAGATTAGTAGATTATTTAAGTTTTCACAATGATTTATTTCCAGAGTATAACACTAACACAGATGAGGACATAAGTCCAGACACAGATACAACCTTTAAAGGGTGGGTTTTATGAAATATAAAGTAAAAGAAACAAACATAATTAAATTAAAACATTACATAGATGCCGATACCAAAACCAAAAGCGAAAGAGAAGCAGAAAGATTTTATGATTCGGTGTGTAGCAGAAATGAAAAAGGAATACAATAGAGAGCAAGCAGTAGCGATATGCTACAAAACATATAAAAATAAATAAATGGGATTTGGTAAAATTTATGAAACTACTTACTGGGGTCAAGGTGCTATTGACAACACCATAGGCTGGGGTAATGTATATGAGCAGTTTGTTGATCCAACAGAATTTAGTGAAATATTAGCAGAAAATGGAGATTTCCTTTTAACAGAACAAAACGAATATATAATATTAAATACAACATAAAAATAAAAAAATGGCAAATAAAAAATTTAGTGAATTTGATTTAAAAACCTCAGCGTCTGATGTTGATTTCGTGGTAGGTTATGACGGAACAGACAATGTTAGAATAACACCAACTAACTTGACTGGTGGCGGTGGTGCATCAGACTTAAATGGTCTTTCTGACTGTTTAGTTGATGGTACTTCGGTGTATGTTTCTAATGTTCCAAGTGGTTTAAGTGGTAACCCAGCAAATAACACAGTTTTAGGAGAGGGAGCTGCAAATGCTTTAACTACTGGTAATGACAACGTAGTAATAGGATCAACTGCTATGGATGCTAACCTTGATGGAAATGATAATGTAGCTGTTGGATATGGTGCTTTAGGTGCAGAAACAAGTGGAGATAGAAACACTGCAATAGGTTACGAGGCATTATCATCTCAAAATCAAACTTTTGCTGCTCAGAATACTGCAATAGGTTATCAAGCAGACGATGGAACAGTTAGCGGATTTCAAAGGACTTCTTTAGGTGGTTCAACTGGTAGATCTAGTGGTAATGGCTCTAATGTTACAAATGTTGGTTATTCTGCAATCGAAAGCTCTACCTCTGCTTCAAATGAAGTAACTTTAGGGAACTCAAGTGTTTCAGCTTTGAGGTGTCAAGTAACAAGCATAACAGCATTATCAGATGAAAGAGATAAAACAAGTATTGAGGATTTGCCTTATGGATTAGATTTTGTTGATTCTTTAAAACCAAGAAAATTTGTCTGGGATAACAGAGCAGAAACAAACAAAGATGGAGAAGAATTTTTTAGTAGTAATAAAGGTAAAAAAGATATTGGATTTATTGCACAAGAACTTCAATCAGTAGATAATGAGTTTACGCAATTAGTGTATAATTCTAATCCTGAAAAGCTTGAAGCAACTTACGGAAGATTAATTCCTGTACTTGTTAAAGCAATTCAAGACTTATCAGCTAAAGTAACAGCTTTAGAAAACGCTTAAATGCAAATAACAAATTATAAAAATACTTAACTAAAGTTTACCAAAAGAAGATGAGCAACCCTAAATTAGCTTTAATACCTAGTGGATATAATACAGCAAAAGTATTTTCTATATTGCCTAATAATGGTAGTGGGGATTTTACATTTGCTAGAACTGGCGAAGCCACAAAAGTTAATAAGGATAATTTAATAGAAACAGTTGTAACAAATGTACAAAGATTAAATTGGTTAAATAGCGATTGTCCTAATTTATTACTAGAATCGGCTAGTACAAATTCACACACATACTCTGAATTATCTACTGGTAAAACTTTGACAGGTGCAACTCTAACAAATAACAAAGCAATAGCTCCAACTGGAGTATATAATGCTATGGAGTTTAAAGAAGATACAAGCACAGGCAAACATAAATTTCAAAGTAATTCACTTGTAGTAATAAGTAGTAGTAGTTATACTTTAAGTATGTTTGTTAAAAAAAATAGTGCTAGTAGATTTGTTTTCATTAATGCTGGTAGTTTATTAGGTGTAAGTGGCTCTTTTAATTTAGACACTCAAGCAGTTACAGGAAGCGTACAGTTGTTTGAAACATACCCAAATGGCTGGTATAGAATAGGTCTTACAGCAGTAGCTAGTGGTAGTTCTTCTGGAGTTGTATTTGTTCAATTACAACAAGGTACATCAGATGCAAGTTACACAGGAGATGAAAGTTCTATGTTTATTTGGGGTTTACAATTCGAGCAGTCCACTACTGTAACAAGTTACATACCTAATATTGCAGCTGGTTCTACAACTAGAAATGCAGAAACTTGTAGTGTTACAACTCCAACAGGTGTTACACAAATAGTAGAAACATTTTCAAATGATACAACTAATACAATAACTAGCATACCAACAACCTACACAGTAAGTAATGGTAATGTAAAAAAAGTAATAATGACTTAATGGAAAAGTGGGCAAAATACGAGTTTAACGATAAAGAGCAATTTGACACTAAGGTAGAAAACTTAACAGCTAAATATATAGCTATTGTTAGATTAGGTAATATTGTACTAGAAGAGGGAAGCGATAAACAAGAGGCAGTACTCAGCAATAAATACCACGCTGATATTATGTGGCTAGATATAGAAGATCATCCTTATGGTTGGAAGTCATATGCAGTTGCAGTTACAGATGGTAATGGTGTACACAGTTTTTTCGGAATAGATTATCAAACAAATAAATTATAAAATATGATTAAAGGATTAAGATACTTAGCTAATAAAATAGAAGAGTTTAAAATATGGTTAATTTTAAAGTGGAATAGCTTTTTAGAAAAACTAAAAATGTAATGGCAACAGAATTAAGCGAAAACACTAAACTTACTTTAGATTTAAAGACAATAGGTATTATTATTTCTTTTACAGTTAGTCTAGCTACAATATACTTTACATTAAAATCAGATATTGCTTTAGCTATGACAGAGCCACAGCCAGAAGTAACCTCAACAGAGTTTAGATATAAAGATGAATTAATACGTAAAACTATTATGACAACTCAAGAAGATGTAAAAGAAATGAAAGAAACACTTAAGTTGTTAGAAACTAGATTGTATGAGATAACTAAAGAAAAATGAGATATTTATTTTTTTTATTTTGTTTAACCTTACAAGCTCAAGATTATAAAGATGGTATATCAATAGTTCAGTTTAGTGCTGAGTTCACAAAAAGTAGTGAAATATCACTAAAAGCGTATAAGAGTTATAATACTCATTTATTCTATATGAGTAAACACTCAAAGATATTTGACAAAAATAAAATAGTTTATATACCTACTATTTGCATTTATAATGATGGGGAGCTTGTAAAAAAAATAGAAGCTGGTATTAATTTAAAATTACCAGAGGACACAAACGACATAATAAAAAAAGAAATAGACAACATACTAAACAACCAATTCTAATGAGATTTATATTTATAGCTTTATTTTTTGCAATTAATGTTAATGAACAAATACTAAAAAAAGTATTTAAGTATTCAACTTTATATGCTGCATACACACAAACAAACTCTATACAACCACAAAAAACATTTTACGTTACACAAAGCAGTGATCTAATAGAAACCACACGCAGAAACCCAGCAGATGAAATAAGGACAATAGGGTTTAGAAAATTAGCTTTTTTTGGCTATGAGGATAAAGAAAGATTTTATGATGGCTCAGAACAAAACAATTCTATAAACTCTAATATAGGAAATGTTAAAGGACTAGAGTATTTATTTGAATATCAAAAAGGAATACAACAAGGTAGAGAGTTTGAGAATAAACAGTACTTTATAAGGTACTTAGCGAAGTGGTGGATAGCTAAAGGAGAAGTAAACCAAAACCAACTTATAGACCTAAACTATAAAAGTGCAGATGTAAGATTAAGGCTACCTATATCTAAAAAGTTATCTATTAGCTTAGGTGGAGTGTATAGAACTTATGACAAGGCTTACGGACATAATCCAATACAAAAATATTTAGAAAATAATAACTGGTGGTATTTAAGTTATGAATATGGACACTACGATATTCCTTACAACTGGGAGCTTTCAGACGGACAAACAGGCTTTGAGTATTTTTGGTATGACCAAAACGACAACTTAATATCTTATTCAGACTTAGATTACAGAAATAGTATTTATAGTAGATTAGTAAACAGATACAATAGAGAACAGTTGGCTCTTATAGGTGGCTTTGCTGATGTATCGGCTGTTGTAGGTTTAGATTTTTACCATTATAGAAAGTCTTTCTGGATGCACATATACGGAAATGTATTACCTAAACATAAATTAGTTGAGGGAGATAAAAGATACGCTTATGGTACTTTTGTAGGTAATGATGACTGGATAGATTACAGTTTAGGTGGTAGCTTTGGATTAAGAATAACGAAAACCTTTGGGTTGTTTGCAGAGCTAACTAACCAACGTTGGTGGGATAGAGAATTAAAAACAATTAAAGTAGGTGTAAATATTAGATTATGAGTTGTTGTCAAAAAAACTTAGTTTGTTATACAAGAGAAGATATACAAAAAGCTGTTGAAAGATTAGGCTATAAGTATTTTAAAAAAGGTTTGTATAATGTAAATATTATAGGTGTTAGAAATAGTGAAACAGGTATTACAGTTACAAACAAATTTGATGATTGTATGACTGTAAGCTATATTGACGAAAATGATCAATGGCAATTTCACAGATATGCTTGTACAACTGATGCTGGTAAATACTGGGTAGAAAACATAATGAGAAAAGAGGGCGTTGCATATTTAAAAGAGGGTCAATATATAGGATCACATAAAATAAGAAAACATAGAGGTCAATATGAGGCATTGTGTCAACAAAAAGATGTGATAGTTTACAGAGATGGCAACAAGGACAATAAATATGACTTAGACGAAAACAATACACAAGA
>VMHT01151303.1_pt1 | contig 18519 bp, 28 predicted proteins | sample 4693611 | NCBI WGS metagenome assembly VMHT01 (sample SAMN12280063, study PRJNA550983) | marine metagenome | isolation source: seawater sampled from same location over 5 years 0.02-0.2 micron viral filtrate | place: USA: collected off the coast of southern California halfway between the port... ...
CACCGAAGATACCTCTAGGGTCAGAAACTCCAAAAGAGCATCTTTCTCTAGCTTTGTATCTTACGTTACCAGTATCAAAGTCGCCTTCCATAGCAGTCTTAATAGGTGCTCTGTCAAACATCTTCATACCATTTGGCACGTCAGTGATAATGTAGAATGAATCAGTGTAAGTTAAGAAATTGTTCACTCTGTATCCTTGCGGAACCATACCCATAGATACGATTGCATTGATATCATTATCAGCTGTAGCTGTTCTACCTTGAGACTTCATTAATCTCTCCGCAGTGAATTGGTTTTCACTTGGAACGATCATTTTCACGCCTCTAGCAGCAATCTTTAAACCTCTTTCATCAGTAAGCGCAGCAATGTCAATCATTGATTGCTCTAATGAAGTTTCGTTTAAGTCAGCTTGAGTAGTTAAAGTGTTTTTAAACGAACCAGCAATTGTTGGGTGAGCTGTGTTAAATAAAGAAACACCGTCACCTGCATCAAAATTGTCCGCAGTTGGTAATCCATTGTTTAATGGATTAGCCGCTTTAACTTGTTTTGTTTGTGCCATTGAACGTGCTAACGCTTTTGTATATCTAGACGCGAGTCTGTCATACAAGTTATCTTCAATAGCTTCTTCAGTTATCGAAAATGCAAGAGCGATTGTCTCGTGAGTGTATCTTGCAGTGAAAGTCTCTTGAGCATTGTCAAAAGAAACACCAGATCCCTCAGCTTTGACTTGCGCTGATGCAAATCCTGATAACATAACTTCTTCTTCAAACGCTCTGTCTGAAGTTTCAGTTGTGTATATTTCAGCATGTTGATTTTCATACTGTTTATACTCCAGGCCGAATAGGGCATTCAAACCTGGCTCTAGTTCTTTGACTAGTTGTCCTCTAGAAATGGCCATAGTTGTATCCTCCTATTATACGCCGTTTACGTTCATGTCTAACAGATGCTCGTTAATTCTAACGATCCAGTTGACATTCGCAGAACCTACATCACTGTTATCTGGATCTTTTGAAGGACCAAGAATCTGCAATGTTGCAGAAGATCCCGCAGCTAAAGTTGAGTCATTTAACTCTACTTGAGATACGTAATCTGGTGATGAACCTGCAGCATACACGATATCAGCCACATTGAAGATATCAGTTGATGCAGAAGCTCCACTATTATTTGATTGTATTTCAAACCTTTCATACGGATCATCCGTAATGAAACCTTTGATATCAGTAGCCGCATTAGATGCGTCTAGGTGATTAGCAAAAGTTGGCTTGCTTGTTGATGCGTCGGTAAAAAAGATACCTGTCAGTACACCGAGTAAAGAGTCACCTGCTGCGGCTACTCCAATTGTTCCAGTGTTTACCATTTTCACTGGATCTTGGAAATAGATCGCTGTTGCAGAAGCTGCAATATCGTACTCGGATAAACCTTGGTTATCTCTATTTTGACCGACTTTTCCAATTGGTTTCATACCAAAAGGTGCGTCTTTGTTTGCCATATAGTTTTCTCCTTATTAAAGTTTATCCAGGGAATCGCTAAAAAATTAATTTTTCTTTGATCCACCGAAAGTTACACGAGTCTGCCTATCAATATTGATTGGCATACTTGAATGCTGTTCCTTCATAAGGTCGTTGTCTAAAGCTTCGACTTGCTCTTGCGATTGTTTCGCATAATAAGCTTGTCTTTGTTTTGCGACCTCCTCCGGTACCCTTGTCAGCACAAGGCCACCTACTCCGATCACTCCTGCGTATTTTCCATCTTCGACAATGGGATAATCACTATCGGGATATTCATCAGATCTAACTAATTCGTATCCTTGTCTTATTCTTCCCGACACATTTTTTGTGTCTTGAAATCCAAGACTTTCAGCTCTTACCCATCTATGCCTAAATCCATTTGGCGCTGGGGGTGCGTCTAAAGCAGACGGTGGAGTCCATACTTTGGGTTTGGATTGTTTTTCCCTAGTTTGGCTCGCACGAGAGGTTTTTTTGTTATCGTTTTCCATATGCTTATGCCTCCTTCGTGAGTTTTAATTGTTTCGCATATTCTTCAAGTGGCACACCTAATTTTTTAGCGATTGCAACTTGAGACGGCGTGAGTCTCACAGTTTTGCGACCTGATTTTGTGCTTCGCGTCGCTGACGCTACTGTCTGCACAGGTTTGGTCGATTCCGTTGACTCTGGTTTATCAAATCTATGAGGGAATTCAAGTCTTATTCTTTTATCCACCTCAGTATAGTATTCATCTGATTTAGGATCATATCCTTCTTCATCAACCAATGTTTTATGTAAATCAAAAGCAGTATAAGTCATTGCTTTATCTTTACCAAACCATGTGTTTTTTGCTGCCCAAGACTCTGCTTTAGGGTCAACTTGAACTTCTGGCATTGATTTTGAAATAGGTGATTCCACGGTTTCCTCAGCTTTTTTAGGTTGCATTTCTGCAGCTTTTGTAAGCTCCTGGATTCTCGCTTCTTCATATCCTAACTGTGCGATTTGCTTCGAGATTTCTACTTCAGCATTGGTGTCACCTGCTTCTCTAGCTTGTGCTAGTTTTGACTTTTGTGCATCAAGTAATGAAGTAATTTTCTCTTGCCTATCTTTTACAGATGTTGTTTCCAAAGATGAATATTTCTGATTTAAATCCTCTGCTTTTTCTTTTTGGATTTTTGCAAATGTTAAAGCTTCGTCTCTTTGTCTTTCAGCTTCACGCATTTTTTTAGTCAGCTTTGCTATTCTTCTTTGAACGTCTCTACTATAATCTTCTAATTCTTCTTTCTTTTCTTCTTTCTTCGTAGCCTCTTGCTGCTCGCTGCTGGCTTCTTGAGTCTCAGCAACTACAGGCTCCTCAGTCTCTTCAACTGGAGCAATATCAGTTGTTTTGTTTTCTTTTAATTCGACCTCAGTATCTGGGCCGGAAGTATCAATGTCAACTGTCTTGTTTTCTTCTACTTGCATAGTTTCCTCCTATGTTAATATTGATGAAGTATATCTTCTGGGTTTTCAATAGATGCGAGAACTTCATCATCGTTTAATATTCTTACCTCGCCTCCATCGATTTGTATCCTAGAACCTGCATAACGTGCAAAAATAACCCAGTCGCCTTTTTTACACCATGGTCCTTCAGGAAACTTTTCTTTGTCATAACAATGTGGTCCTAGTGCAAGAACGAGTCCACACGTGGATGCCACTTGTTGTTTTTCTAAAGTCTCTTGTCCAAAATATAAACCTCCTTTAGATTTTTCTGGCATTTTAAATGGCAGAACAATCATTCTCCAACCCGTAGGTTTAGGAAGTTTAGTTTCTTCTTTTGTTTTTAAACGCTCATACGCGTCTACTTCCGCTTTATCTTGCTTCTTAAATTTTTCTTCAAGTGCAAGTCTAGTCTTCGGAACTTCTTCCGAATTCGATGACGTTATCAGCTTTTCGCTCATCTTGTTTCTCCTTTTTATCGTTTTGATTAAGTATATCTGTTAATGCTTGATCCGTAGATTGATAAGCATGCGCTTGACCTAACAGATATTTGTACTGTTCATAATCTTTTGCATTTCCTGCAATCATTGAGTCACCTACCGCTTGGTAGTTGTCTCTCAATTCTTTTCTAAGTTTTTTTACTAAATCTTCAAATGTTAGCATTTCCACCTTTTTCTAGCCTGGCGTAGTCTAGAATTAGGATCTTTTGCTGCTTTGGGGAATTTTTTCATTTGTCCGGCCGATCTAGCGCAATATGATTTACGTCTAGCTGCAGCTTTTGATCCAGGTTTGACCTTGCCTGTGACCGCTGTTTGTAGTTTTGAACCGGGATTTTTTCTTCTATAGGCAGCGACACCGGCTCGTGTCATGCCTGCTCCGGCCTTTGTAGGCCTGAAGTTCTTCTTGTTTCTTGCTGGCATCTTATCTCTTCTTGCCATTAAATTAATCCTTTATAATATTTTCTGTAAGATGGATTTGATAATTCTACACCGCCATAACTTCCTTTGATTGATCTACCAAAGTATGGAGTTGTTGTTCCTCCTGGTCCACCTTTTGCTTTTTTTGTTCTTTTCACAATTGTTTTTACATTTGTTGGTTTACCACCAACTCCTTGAGCTACTGCTCTCTTTCTTTTTACAGCGGAACGTCTTTGTCCTTCTGACATGCTTCTTGCTTTTGCAAGTGGGACACATTTTGGATACTTACGTTTTGCGTCTGCTTTTTGTTTTGATCTTCCACATTTAGAAAAAGATCCATCTTTTTTCTTTGAGCCAATATCGACCCATTTTTGTTTGAACCATTTATCAAGACCGTTTTTAGCCATGGCTCTAAAAAACCTTTGTTACTTTTTTTCTATTCGACATTACTTTTCCGCAACCGGTTGCAATGCCTCCCTTTTTGTTAGGATTAGGAGTGCCTTTGCTAAATCCCTGTCTTCTTAATCTCTCAGTGGCTTCCATTAATCCACCGCCTGCTGCTTTTTTACGTCCTTTAAAATCTTTTCTCTTTACACCAGATGGATCTTTAATTTTACCTGCACAAATTTTGCTGGCGTAGGCGTTCGCATATGCTGAGGGGTACACAGAAAATTTTCTCTTGGCTGCGGCTTTACCTCTAGGACAAAGTTTAGTCATTATTGTTTACTCGCTTTATCTTTACAATCACAATCGTGATCACAAACACATGGTGTAATACCAAATAGCTTGCAAACAATTTCGCAAATTTTGTTTTTAATTTTTTTAAGCATTATTTTTTACCTTTTTTCTTCGCTAAAAATTTTCTAAGACCTTCGTTTAATTTACCAGTGCCTCTTTTCATTCCTGCTTTTTCTTTTTTGTTAGCTCTCATGCCTCCACTCGTTTTTTTTAGGCTCTTAGCTGCAGATTTCATAGTCTCTGTTGTATTGTTATCTTTGTCTAAATCTAAAAAGTCAGGTTTTGTTCCTGAGTTCAGCATTTTTCTTTTCATCATGCCACCACCCATTTTTTTAAGTCTTTCAATTTTTTTAAGATCTTTGACCTTAATTTTATCACCAATAACTTCTTTTGATTTTAAATCTTTAAAAAGTTGATTATTATATCTCTTGTTTGCCATTATTTTTTCCCTCCTCTAAATATTTGTGTTCCCTTTATACCATAAATCGACGCCACTACAAGGATCCATAAGTTTGTGAACCATGACGGGAGCTCTGAGAACATTTTAAAAAACAATTTTACTTTATCCATTGCGGTTGGGTCATCAGATACGACTGCCCAGGCCAAAATTGCGATGGGCGCTGAGAGAATTATCAAAACTGCCTCGTCTTTCCAGTCCGATTGTCTAGCTTCTAAAAGTTTTCCTTGGTAAGCTTCCTGGCCTTGGGCCATTTTTTGTGCGTGCATAAGCTGTGCATCCGACATCGCCATTTTTGTTCGCTGCTTGTTGGCATAAATTTTACTGCCAGCAGAAACCGCTAATTTTATTGCCGATAACCACATAATTAAAACGCTTTTGATTTTCTTCTTTTTTCTGGAAGCACTGCGCCTTGTCCTTGAACTTCTAACTCAGGTCCACCAGTACCAATTTGATTATAAGCAGCGTTGTAAGTTGTTTTAGAACGTGGATCCATGTGGATTTCTTGTTCACCAACTTTTGCTTCTTTAATCTTATTTAGTTTTTCCATTTTTGCTCCTTTTTTGTTTTACGCCTGCCTCTCGCAAAGCAATAGCGATTGCTTGTTTTCTATTTTTAACTTTTTTATCAGATTTTCCAATAGAAAGCTTCTTTTTTTTAAACTCTCTCATCACTTTTGCAATTTTTCGGTCTTGTTTTTTAGTTTGAGTCATTATCACCTCTAATAACAGCAATATTACCCATCATATCACCTGCTTTTGGCAATGTTTTAGATAAAATAGTCTTTTCAATCGATGTATTAGCTCTTAATTTTGCTAATTCTTCGTTTTGTTTTAGTTTTTCGTCTTGATTTTCTTGATTCATCATTGCTCTCATCTTATCAAGGTCCATTCTTTCACTTCCTTCACGTTCTTTTCTCTCATTTTCCATTGCTCTAAGATCTAATTCTCTAGATCTTAATTTTGCAATAGGATCATTGTCAAACTGTGAGGTAATTTTCTTCTCTTCACTTAAAAACTCTTCCATAGACTCAGCAATCAATTGTGCTTTTCTTGATTCAATTTTTTGTGACATCATTCTTGCCTGCATTTGCATTTGTGGGTTCTGCTGCATCGCTGCAACTGTTCTTAACTCTTGTGCAAACTCAAGTTCAACTTGTTCTTGAGCCATTAAACTAATGTGTTCAAAAATATTTTTTTCTAACGCCGCCATCACAGGTGGATTATTCCTTGCCATGTTCGTTGCCATGAAAGACAAGTGCGCTTGAATATGTGCTCTATGATCTTGTCCTGGAAAAGCTTGGAATGGTCTCCCTGCTAGAGCATTGATATGCTCTAATGCAGGGTCCATTGGTTGTGGGGGTTGTGGTCGAACTAAAATTTGATCAACGTCTTTTACACCGATTGCTTCATACATGTTTCGGTACGCTTGATATAAATTATGTATTTGTGGATTGGACATTGCCAATTGCAATTCCGTCTGCGCAAGGGAGATACGCTGTGTCTGAGAGAATATATTTGGATCTGCAACTGGCAATATATCTACTCTGTCATCAAAGTCAGACTGTTTGATGAGACGTTGTCCTCCGACAACATCATAGGGGTATTCCTGGGGTAGATAAAGTTTGAAAACTCTGGACATTAATTTAAATTCTTTTTTGAGCGCTGCGTAAATTCTTTTGTGAATCGCAGACATGGTTCTGCTTCCTCTTTCTAAAAGCGCAACTGTCGTTCCCACTGCAGCGCCTTGATTCCCGTCTCCTACTTGCATGTCAGCTATAGATGCAAAACGCTGACCTGCTTGTACAACGACACCCAATAAATTTAAAAGAGTTTGAGATGGCTCTTTAAATGGTAGAGTCATAAACGCATCTCTAATATTTCCACCTGGAGCATCTACATCTCTAAACTCTCCTGGTTGAATAGATTGTGCGTCATCTCGAATTCGGATACCTCTTTGTTTAAAACCTGCTGGTAAGTTTGATAATGTTCCAGCATCTAAGAGTTGTCGCAAAGCAGCTGTGGCTGTTCTAGATAATCCACCGATCATGTGAATTAAACCAAAACCATAAAAGCCAAGGCCGGGTAAAAATTTAAAATGTACAAAGTAAGAAATTTTTTTCTTTAATGGATCTCCTGCTTCATAGTTTCTTCGAACGGATAAAACTTTTCTTGATCCTTCATCCATGGTTACAATGTATGGAATTTTAATCCCTGTTGGTTCACCGTTTGTGTCAACGTCTTCAAAACCCTCTATATCTAAATTAACATGACATTCGAGTAATGTGAAAACATCTTCATCTCTTCCTGATTTTGAAGTGCCTTCTAGTTCAAGTTCTTTTTTCTCTAAATCTGTTAAATTATTTTGACCTGGTTTAATATCAATGTCTCGATAAAAACCAGCCACTTGTTGTTTTCGTAATTCGTTTTCAGAAATTTTTACTTTGTGAATAATTGCTTCGGCATCATCTAAACTGGTTGCAGTGTACGGCACAATAAGTTCTTCTGCTGGAACAAACTTAGATACCGCTCTTTGCATCATGTCATCGTAATAAACTTTTTTAAATGCAGAACCTGCAAGAGGTAAATAGAATAACATCTGATCAAAGTCAGGTTCATACTCCATCATCTGATCCATGATTTGATAATTCATAAAATCTTTTACACGATTAGCCTGTTGTGTTTTTTCTGGAGTTTGTAATCCTACCACTTGTGTTCTAACCGGTCCGTTCGCAGGAAGTAATTCTTTGTACGCCAAAGCTTGGAACTGTGTCGCTGCTTCTGCTAAAACAGGGTGGGTTGCACCTGACGCACCTGAAAATGGTTCAGTACGATTATTATACTTGAACCCTAACAAGTCGAGTCCTTCTGTGTAAGTTCTTTCCCAGTCTTTTCTAGAATTTTTGTAATCTAAATAATTTTCAAATAAACGTGAGCCCAACATTTCAAGTTGTTGTTCTTCAACAAAGTCTGCGAGGTTCGCATTAAAATCTGTTTCTTGTCCTTGTGCGACTGCATTCGGATCAAAGTTAATTTCTACGCCACCATCTTCAAGTTCAGTTACTTCCGTGTCTGCTTGTTCACGCAGTTGCTCTTCCATCTCAACAGCTAAATCTTCTGTCGTCTCTTCAGGTTGTTCGCTTATGTTTGGTAACGTTTTGTCTACGGCCATATTTTCTCTCCAGTTTTACTGTTTTAACAGTATTATAGTTATATTCAACCCCCTGCGGTTGTGGTCCTGATTTAGGAGGTATCGTTGTAGTTAATCTTTTAATAGTCATTTGGGTCCGGTGGATCATAATCTCCATAGCGATTCGCTAGATCCTCGTTAGGAAATGCCTCAATAAATTCTTTTCCATCTTGTTTTTTCTTTTGAGCAATCTCATCTGTTTTACCTGTTGCAAATTTTTCAACAGAGTGCCAATCACTAGCTGCATCATCTAAATCACTAGTCACGTATTCCTCTAAATCAATGTCATAATCATCGGGGCTGACTAGTCTGCCCTCTACTCTAGATTCAACAATGTTAAATTCACCGAATTCAGTAATAGGCGTTCCATCGTCTGCAACACCTGTTATTCTATTTGGAGTCATGGTAAAATCTACAGGAAGATCATTAACTCCAGCTCCCGTGTCCACTGAAACTATGATTTCTCCAGTATCTGGTGTTTCTGTTACAGTATATGTTCCATCGGGAGTTTTTAATTCTTTTACTGTTTGTCGTTCAATTGTTGCTGCTTTATCTGAAATATCAATTCCTTCTTTTGTAATTTTTTCTATAAGGGGTGCAAACCAATCTGGTGTACCTTGTGGTGCATCTTTTAAAACTTTTTTTGCTATAGGAGTTTTTAATTGTTTCACACCGCCTCTTAGTCCACCAATAATCGCAGCGATACCTACAGCTAGTTTTATAAAACTTCTTCTTCCCATTTTACCAAAACCACCTTCTTTAAATCCAAGACGTTCAAGTTCGTTCATACGTTCTTCAAGTCTTCGATCTTCCTCTGTAACGAAGTCTGTAAATTTTTTACCTGTCTCTTTTAAAACTTTTCTAGATATTTCTTCTTCGGATTGTTTTTCATAACGCTCTTTTAATTTATCTTCTGCTTTTTCATATGCTTGCTGTTGTGGACTTCCCTTATTTAACTTATCTAATTCTTTGTTAAAAATCTGAGCGTTTTCAACAATTCGTTTTTCAAGATTTTTTGATCTTATTTCTTCTGGTGAAAATATTTCTGCGTATCCAGTCTTTACTCCTGGCTTCCCAAAATATTCTAAGAAACCTACATCTTTTTGAAATTGTTTTTTTCTGTTCACAAGATCTGCATATTTTACCACATCAGGATCAAAGCCAGATTCTTCTACAACTTTTTCTAGTCTTGTTTTTCCAAAACCTACTAAACCAAAAATAGTGTTGCTTAATATTTCATCAAAGTCTACGCCTCTTGAGTAAGCAGGTATGGCAAAGGCTGCCTCAAAACCAATCTCAGCAATTAAACCACCAAGCGCACCTCCTATGAATTTAGCAGCTGGTGTTCCAATCCTTTTCATCTTTGCTATTTCATCTTTAAACAATCCTTCTGCATCAAAAGGATTCATAGCTAATTTATTGTTTAATTTATTTAGTATTTCTCTAGTCTCTGGGTCTACATCTAGATCTTGAAATAAATTTTTACTTAATTCAGAAACAACATTTGTTTTTTTAGTTAGAGGTTTAACTTTACTATCAAAAGTTAATTTGCCTTTTTTCTCTGTGATAATTATATCATCCAAATATCCTTTAGTTTTTTTATTAAAAGAATCTTTTAAAGATTGTATTTTTTTAAAAATTTTTGGTTTTTCATTGGGAGAAGCTAATTCATATTTTTTTGTTAATTTTATTAAAGGTCTATCAAATTCTACATTTTTTATTTTAGTATTAAAATCACTAGTTACTGGAGTTAATTTAATATAGTTAATTTCATCAGCGTATCCCGCATCAATTAAAGCTTTAGGGATTTTGTGATCAAAATTAATGTTTTGTGCTATGTTTAATTGTTTTTTAGCATCATTCCACAAACTTTTTTTAGCGTATCGAACTGCTTGTAGTGTTTCCTTAAAAGCTTCTCTATACTTAGGATTAACTTTATCTTTTAAATAAATTAAAGATGACTCTACAGTTTGAAAAGGTTTTCTAAATTCAGAAATTGAATTAAATAAATTTTCTCCTAAATCTTTTAATATCAATCTTGAAATAGGTCCCTTAATTTTTTTATCTAATCCAAATTGTTTTAACAATTTATTTTTTTCTAAATTTTTTTTAGTTGATAAAGCTTGTTTGTCAGAGACTGATGTTTCTTTAGGAATAATAGACATAAATTCATTTCTTATTTTGTTTCTTACTGTTGGATTAAAATTATAAATTGCAACTCTAAATACATCATCCAAAACAGAGGAATTTGTACCTATTCTTGAAATATCTTTTGTTGCTTTTCCAGAAACTACTTTACCTCCTGGACTTCTTCCTTCTCCTGTGCCAAATATTTCTCTTTTAAAATCATCACTAAATTGTGTCATTATTGGTGTTGTTTTTTTAGAATTGATCGCATTCAATAAATAATTATTTTTAGGGAATGTTCTTTTAAACGCTTTTTTAAATTTAGCTGGATCATCATATCTTTTTGCATTTTCCATTATCCATTGCTCAGCATCTTGATAAAATTTTCTTTCATCTCCAAAAAGTGTTTCTGCTCCAAGTTTTGCTCTCTTACTTGCTCCTTCTAATTCGAAATAAGCATCTCTATCATCAATTAAATTTAAAATATCTTCTGTAGATAATCCTGAATTTTTAGAAACGTATTGCATGGCATTTTCATCTGTTAATAAAATATTTGAAAGATTAGCTCTGTCTAACTCTGAAAAATTTCCAACTCCAGAATTGATAAGTAAATGTCTTATGTCATCTTTTGCATGAGCATTTAAAAGAGCATCAGACAATCGATCTAAAGCAGGTTTTGGTCTGTTTCCAAAAGGAGAGCCTTTACTAAAACCCTCTCGCTCCACGACGCCACCTGCTTGCATCTCGCTGCGCGCCTCTAGCCTCTTAGGATCTTGGTACACAACAAAGTCACGCGTGAGATATTTCTTAGGTCTCATCGCCCTTCTAAATTTACTAACTTCCATATTAGAATCCTAACAGATAGTTTAGGCCGCCTTCAGCGTTTTGTTTTCTTTTAACTGTTTCTTTTGAAAGAGGTGTTTCCTCTGCATAAAGAGATCCTGCTTTTCTTCGTGCAATAATAAAATCATCAAAAGATCCTTCAAAGTTTCCTAATTCATCTCTATAATAAATATATTCATCATATAGTTTTTCTTCTGATGTTGCTTTTGGTGCTTTGCCTTTTAAAATAACAGGCAGTCCTGATTTTTCTCCTTCGACACCTGGATATTTTTTTCTAGACTCATAAAGTTTGCCGCTAGTTTCTTTAATCTGTTTTTCAAAGTTTTCTAAATCCTTCATCGTCTTAATTGGAATGCCAGCTTTTTTTGCTTGGTCCATTAGATCAATAAGATTTGCTGCTGTTTCAGCACCCATCTTTTTAGTTTTTACAAGTTTGTTAATCAATCTTATAATTCCACCTGCTCCCCCTATTGAAAAACCTACACGGCCACCTTCTTTAAATTCATAATCAATATCTTCTGGTGTAGAAACAATAGAATTAGGTGTTCCAAAGTCTTCGCCTGCCTCATCTAAAAAATCAACATACTCGATGTTTTTCATTTTGGATGCATCTTCTGGATTTGTAAATGTTGGATAGTTATCCGGAAAAGTTGTTTGTATGCCTTCGTCAATTTTTTCTTTTAACGCTTGTAAAGTTTCTTCTGGTGTATCAAAACCCATATCCGTTGCGAGCCCTTCGCCTCGACGTAGAAACACTCTAGCATCATACGCGGCGTCTCGAGTGGCTTGTGGTAATTTAAAATTGTCTTCAATCTCATATCTTAAAATACCTCTTGCTTCATCATAGTTACCATTTCGAATAGCATTCTCGGCCTGAGCAAATTTATCTTGTGCATCACCCATTAATATCTGCATATCACGTCTATCGATGTAAATCGTATCTCCAAAATTTTTATCAACAAGTTCTGGTCTACCTCGTTGTGGGCCTCCTGGAGACTCACCACCTTCTTTAGATTGTCTTGTTTGCTCGTTTTGTGCTTCTAATTTTTTCTTAACGGCTGCTTCTGCTTTTTCTTTATCCTTTAAAGGTAAAGCTTCAATTTCTGCTCTTGGTAATTTTCTTTGATCAACCACAGTAAAGGTTGGTGGCTCTGAAGTCATTCGTCCTTTAGTTGCTTCGTTCGATAAATAATCGTCAATCAACTGATCCGCATTTTTGTCCATGGTTTTTTCCATCACATCAATGTCGTCTAAATTTTTACCTTTGGCTTCATCTAAATTACGAGTTAGAGCTCCGTCTAAAACCTGTCTTGCTTGACTTTGAATTTCTTTAAGCTCTGTTCCTTGCGGAAAACGGTTGTTGCTTCTTACGAAGACCTTGATCAGTGCTTGTACTATTTTTTCTATTGTGCCCATATATAAGTTTCCCGTTTACAGTCGGTAAGACTGTAAGCACATTAATAGTACGTTTTAGGGGTTTGTTCAACAGTTTCTTCCACATAGTCTTCAGGATGTTCAAGAAAGCCTCCTTGTCTGAATCGCATGACCGCTTGGGTTGTCGAGTCCACCAGGTCGTCATGATCCCCGTATGGAAACGCTGCGCACTCCTCAATCACCTCTTGAGCAAATTGTTTCTCGGTGGGCGCCCATATGCATCCACTTTCAAATAGAGGTGCAACTGAGTTAACACGTGTATGTTTATCATTTCCTTTGCTCGGTGTAAAGTTTACCACCGGTATCCCCATCTGGCGTAATTCATAGGTTAGCGGGAGTCCTGAGGCTTTAGACTCTATAATCACCGTTTCTGGTGTCCAGTAATCATATTGTTCTTTGGCCACGCGGCGAAGTTCGGGGAACTCGTATCTGTCTTTTAATGCATCGAGTAACATCAATTGTGGTCCGTTAAACCTGTCATCATAAAATACACCCCATGTCGTAATTGCAGAATAATCTGCCGTTTGTTTTTTCATAAATGCAGTATCGTAAGATTGGATAACATGAGTAAGCGGAGGTAAGTCTTCAGATTCCCAGTTTTGCCACCATTCTCGTTTGATTAACGATCCTTCTTCTGATGTTGGATTTTGCATCCACTGTGCATTCCATTTACCAAGAGACAAAGATGCTTTGACTCCAAGCAGTTCATCCTTCTTCCAAAACTCTGGCCACACCGGTTCACCCGATGGCATGATCGCAGGGAACTCAATAATGTCCCATTTATCTGCTTTAGGTTCTGAGGATGCTTTAATGAGTTTACTCGTTAAATCTTTTGTACTCCATCTTGTCATAACCAAGACTATAATTCCACCAGGTTGTAAACGTTGACGTGGACCTGAGGTGTACCACTCGTATGCTTTTTCTAATGCATCAGCATTTAGTGCATCCTGCTCCGAGTGTGGATCATCAATAATTAAAAGGTCTGCACCTCTTCCTGTAATTGCACTCCCGACGCCCGCTGCGTAATACTCGCCGCCTTGTTGTGTTTCCCATTTACCCGCAGCTTGTGAGTCTTGTCTGAGTCTTGTTTGAAATACTGAAGTGTACTCAGGAGTATCCATTAATGTTTTAGCTTTACGACCAAATCGAACTGCAAGTTCGGTGTTGTGAGTCGACTGGATAATTTTGAGTTTCGGGTTACGACCAATCATCCAAGCGGGCAGCAGGTAAGAACTAAACTCAGACTTGGTGTGTCTTGGTGGCATGTTAATGATGACACGCTTTAATTCACCTTTTGAAATTTTATTAAATTTATCCGCAATCATTTTATGGTGGGTCCCTTCAATAAATTCTGGCCACACATGTTTTACAAAACTCATAAAATCATTTTGGATTTGAGACTCCTTTTTCTTATCCGTGTATCTAAGATACATTTTCATGAAATCTTTTTTAACGTCAGGAGGTAAGTTTTTTATTTTATCTAAATCGACTTTCATTTCGAAAATTTTTTCTGCAAAATTTTTTTGGTTTAATTTTGTAACCTAGAATGATTTTAACCCATGTCTATCTATAAAACAAGGCATAAAGGGGCTAGCCTTGGGACCCCTTTGTATTTATGTGTGTTAAGAAAAAAGCAACGAGCCTATTTTTGGCTCGTTGCTGGTACCTCTATTAATCTAATAATGTCATGTAGGCAGATGGATTAAGCTTGGCAAACTTGCTTAGTCCTTTTTGTACTGTGTCGTAATCTTCATTAAGTTCAGCGTTTTTTATCTCGTCGTGTAACGCTGCTTGCTCGGTAGTTAATACCGCTGATTCTCCTGAGTATGGGTTAGTTCTTATTGGCATAATATATCCTTTCGTTGTAGGGGATAATATAGGAATACTATCCCCTTGTCAACTATGCTTCTACTATTTTTTTATATGTATATGAATTGCCTTGCCAGTTTACTTGTTTTATTTGTTGCACCTCGATGCTCGTTTCGAGCGGCTCGGTTCTAGGCTCTAGTCTTAGGATAGCGGTTAAGTGTTTATGTATATAATCCGTTCTACATCTCTCATCACAGAAATAAGCCCACCAACGACTGAGCCAATCATTTAAATGATAATGTGAATGAGTTTGACTGATTTTACGTGTACGTAAAACCTTATTGCCTTTCACACCTCTAATTCTACCTAAGGTGTGATATGTATGGCAGTTCGGTCCATGGCACCAATTAAACTGACTCATTTTCTATTCCTTTCGTTAAACTCAAACTTTGCTCTTTTATTTCGCTCATCAATTTCTTCCAAAGTATTGATACAACCTACTATCCCAATTATGCATATAGATAATATGCATAATGTAAATACGATTAGTTCCCAGCTCATATTAATTATATCCTTTCAGTTCTAAGACATAGTCACCTACTGCTGTTCTATATCCCATGTTATCTAGATCGTAATAAGTGAAACACTGGTTTCCCTTTTTGTCTGTCCATTTTTTTGTCTTATCATCTAACTTACCTGATCTTGTAACAAAGCCCTTATGCTTCTTAGCAAAGTAGGTAATGTTAAAGTATGTCTTTATTGTCATAATATATCCTTTCGTTAAGGGTATCCTATATTAAATAGGATACCCCGTCAAGTCTTAATTTAACTGTAATGCTTTAAAGTGAGCGATCTTGGCTTCTCGACTTTCAAACTCTTCCTCTTTGTCTGTAAGCATATCCGCCAAATTTTCTGGACTGAATACACTTAAAGCCATTGTCGATTGGTCGTCTAGCATACTTTCATTTAAAGGTATGTTAAGTCTGTCAAACAATTCTTTTGCTTGACTGTACTTAGTGTACGCCTTTAAACCTTGCTCAATCTTAGTCACCTTATCATTAATGTAATCAAACATAGCTTCGTGAGTTCTTACTAACTCTTGCTGTGCTATCCTAAATTGATTTAGGGTTGAGTGTGTAATGTCATCAACTTGAAACTGTCTACTATGACAATAACTTGTCCCAATTACAGGAATAGTATGTTTCCAAAATGGGTCATTGATAGGTTTGCTTTTATCATCATCATTGTGATTACGACTAAGACCTATAAACTCCTTAACTTGACTTTCAGTATTGTAGTAGGTTGGATTTTTTTTATCCTTCCATTTATACTCAAGGTCTGGGTCTAAGCCATGTTGTTTTAAATCATCATAATAATAAGCATAAGCAAAGTCATTATTATAACTATTACTAACATTGGCATCAAGTTTCATATCAAGATGTATTTCATTAGAGTTAGTTATTTTATTACCCTCGCTATCCTTTTCATCAGTCGGACAGGTAAAATAAAAACAACTGTCATCATGTATGTGACCACCATTATCTCCATACTTTGCTCTCATAGAATTAATAGTGTCTACATCTTGTTGAGGTTGCTGTTTCCTAACAACTTGGGTTATCAGTTCCCAGATTTTAGGTTGCAGTTCTACAAAGTTTTCCCTTGCTTTGTCATAAGCAATTCTAACTTTGCTTTTTTTATTACGAATGTAATCTTCGTAATGCGATACTAAAGACTTACGCTTATTAGCGTTTAGTCTAAAGTCTTTTGTTTGTGTTTGCATTTTATATCCTTTCGTTAAAAAAATTTATATACCCCTTGACAATCAATGTCAATAGGATTATATAGGAGTGTATTCATTTCTTTTCATGAGTGAATATATCCTTAGGGGCTGGGATTTCTTACAAGGTTGACCAGCCCCACTTGGATGCAGTGGACCATCAGCCTGGAGGTAAACCGCGGCAGGTACGAATGATGGTCCGTTGGATCCAGGTCCATGGGAAATAGATATACGTCCCTGGATCCAAAAAGTCCCCGCTGGACTATTGCGCAAGTGATCACTTTAGCGGGGCAACTTGGATGTAGTGGTCTATTACAAGCGCAATTGGTATTACTGTAATGGACCGCTGGATCCAAGCGACAAGCCTCAAGCTTCAAGCTGTGAGTAACTAGAAAAAAGAATTTGACATATGTAGGATGATCCTATATATGTATAACAGAAAGGATATTTATGGACAATGATAATTTAAAAAGAATAGCGGATGCGTTAGAAGAGATTCTACGCTTAGTTAAAAAAGATATGGATCGTTATGAAAAAACTAAAGACTAAAATGCAAACGTTTATATACGAAGACAAGGAATACCAGTACCCGGATATGCAGGACGCGAATGACGCGCTGCCCCTGGGAGACGGAGCGTGGTTCGAAGAGCCAAATAGAAAGGAAACCTGGAGATGGCACGTAGGAAATTTCTTCGATTAAAAAAACATGATTTAACCGCGTGGTTCCTGGAGGACCACGCGACGCTGCCGGCCGCTTATGTAAAAAGCTGCGAGGAATTTTTTAAAAGCATCAAGCCGCAAGCTACAAGCATCAAGCCTCAAGCTGCAAGCAACAAGCCGGTTGACAAACTTATTAATAAAGGATAATATAGGATATGGATTATAAAGCGATAACAGGCTCACTTTCCAAGCCTTCAAAAATGCCAGGACACGCCTACGGCCTGCCGGCTAAGGAATGCAAAACAGGATCTAAACTTGTTAAAATTAAAGGCAGTACCTGCCACGGTTGCTATGCTTTAAAGGGTTGTTATGTTTTTAAAGTGGTTCAAGCAGCTCAATACAAGCGGCTAGAATCAATTAAAGATCCCAGGTGGGTAGAGGCCATGGCAGCACAAATAAACGCTAAACGTAACAAGTTTTTTAGATGGCATGATTCCGGCGACGTTCAGGACGTGGAACACTTGTCTAAAATTTTCGCAGTGTGTCGTATGACACCGGACACCGCTCACTGGATGCCAACGCGTGAAGCGTGGGTTAAGAAATATTTAAACCTGGCGCCGGATAATTTGGTGATCAGGTTTTCTGCTACAATGATAGACCAGGACGCGCCGGCAAGTTGGCCGCACACTTCTACCGTTGTAACTAAAGGCGCTGCGGCTAACTGCCCGGCCCCTAAACAATTAGATAAAGCTGGAAAGCCACACTGTAAAGACTGCCGCGCATGCTGGGACAAGTCAATCAAAAATGTTGCATACGCTGAGCATTAACATGCTCCAGGACTGGGCCCGGTTAAACAGAGTTGCCGGGACCTGGAGCGCCAAGCTACAAGCAACAAGCTGCAAGCTTCAAGCGCCAAGCTGTTCAAAGAACGAGCCGCAAGCCTCAAGCCCCAAGCAGCAAGCGTCAAGCTTCAAGCCGCAAGCAGCAAGCTCTTCAATTTGTTGTCCCTCGTAAAGTTTCACGTCGCTAGAAGCAAGGTGCTTTACTAAGATAAAACTATTTAGTGGGTGGGTCATATGGAAGGCAATTTGGTGTGGTGAGAAACGGATTTGTTGCCGGTGAGTTACTTTTAGCTCAACGGTAAAAAAGACATGATTCTTGTTGTATCCCAACAGGTCTGGAACACCAGGAACACTAATGTTTTCAATCCTTGTCCACCTTATTTTGGACAACTTTTTGCGAACTTCTTGCCAGAATTTTGTTTCAGGTTTCACAGTAACTACTGTATTTTAAACTCACCTAATTTTTTAACAACATTACCCATTCTCCACTTCTCAGGATCAATCACTAAAACAATTCTATGAGTCTCTCTTACTCCTAGAAGTTTGTTTTCCATCAACTGAATACCTTTGATGTCGTAAAATTTTCCGTCAGGTAATGCCACTTGAACTCTTGCATTCTGTGCGACAGGTGAAGACATAAGTTTATCTAAGACCTGTCTAAATAATTTTGCCATCATAACTTATTGATTTTACACCAAGTTACGTTATATATCAAGTTATGAAGATTTCAGAATCAACACATATTTCTATGCCAGTTAGAAAC
>VMHT01199855.1_pt1 | contig 18519 bp, 28 predicted proteins | sample 4693611 | NCBI WGS metagenome assembly VMHT01 (sample SAMN12280063, study PRJNA550983) | marine metagenome | isolation source: seawater sampled from same location over 5 years 0.02-0.2 micron viral filtrate | place: USA: collected off the coast of southern California halfway between the port... ...
CTTCCTGCTCCGTCTAACATAACAACTTTAGTATCTCCTGTTGGGATAGTAATAGTAGCTCCTGAGCCTTGTTTAATAATTATTGATTGAGAGCCTGAAGTAGCGTTTTCAATTATATGAACCCTTTTCATTGTGTTAGGTCCAATAGTAATAGTACATGCTGAATCAAGAGTACCTGTATATTTAATATACATAGCTCTTGCTGCATCTGCTGCTCCGTCTGCTACAGTAGAAGCGTGAGTATCTGCATTAGTTGTTATAGCTTCTGTGCCGTAACCTAAAGCATTACCAATAAGTTCTAAGTTTGTGTTTGTTGTTGTTCCCCAAGTACCACTAGCATCACCAGTAGCCATCTCGTTAAGTCTTAGGTCATTTACGTATGTACTTGCCATTTTATTCTCCTATTTGATTATACCATATTTTTTATGTAATTGTTAAGCAACTTTTTTCCAATCTGGTGTTTGTGTTTTATTAACATCACTGTAATTAGGTGTTTGACTATCAGGAACAAGACCCCAAACATTTACTCTTGCAGCAGTTCCTGTAGCAAAAACACTTTCAACAACTATTAAACTTTTAGCTACAACAACAACTGTTCCTAATGTTGTTGTTCCCGCAAACCCAGTTACAGCAAGTATATTATTAGTAATTAAACTTATACTTCCTAATGTACTTGTTGCTGCATTTCCTGTTACAGCTACTGTTGCTCCCGCAGTAACTGATTCGTCTCCTAATGTTCCTGCTGAGGCAGAACCAGATACACCTGTTACTGCAGCACCTGCTGTTATAGCATTACCTAGTGCAGACGTTCCTGCGTTGCCTGAAGCGGAAATGTTAGCTTCAGCAACAACGGTTTCACTACCTAACGCAGATGTTCCTGCGTTGCCTGTAGCAGATATATTAGCCGTACAAGTAACAGTTTCGCTACCAACTGCTGATGTTGCACTTAAACCCGTTACTACTACTAAAGCTTTTGCTATTACAGTTTCAGAACCTAATGCTGAAGTTCCTACGTTACCTGTTACAGCTGTAACGGAAGAAGCTAATACAACTATAGAGCCTAATCCTGAAGTTCCTGCAAATCCTGTTTGAGATATATTTGCATCACAAACAACTGTTTCGGAGCCTAAACTTGTTGTACCTGCGTTTCCTGTTGCACTAACAGTAACGCTGACTGAGACAGGCTGACCCCAAGGACCAGCACCCCATGTAGAACGACCCCATCCCGCCATTTATTAAGCTATTCTAATAATAGCATTTGAGGCATCTGCTGCAGGAAATTGAATAGTAAAATCACCGTTAGTTGATGTTTTATCTCCTCCAAATGCTAAAATAGCGACAGCAGGGTCACCTGAAGCACTATCGTTAAATATCATTGCTCCATTAGCAGTTATAGTAGCAGAACTAAAAGTTAAATCTGCAAAATCAGTTAATGCAGTAGTGCCAGAAGTAGTTGGCGTAACATTAGTTAACGCACCACCTTTAGCAGTATAGTTAGTTACACTCACTTCGTTACTTGTTGTATATGCAGTTGTACTAGCACCTAATGATGCAGAACTTGTATATAAAGCAAGATTAAATGTATTACCGCTTGTAGCAGTAAAATTGTGTGTAGCTGTCATTAATTCTTTTTTAAATGAAGTACACATTGCTTGGGTTATTGCCATTACAGCCTCCTTATTATTTCAGCCATATCTTTATGACCTTGTTTTTCTAATAAACCTGCTACTGTTGCTCTATCACTAGAAATAGCCTGTTTCATATATAACAAAACAACTGCTTGTATATTTTGTTTAAATGCGTCTGCCTGTGCTTTTACCATAGGGTCCGCATTATCACTAACAGCAATTAGTCGCTCCATTATTCTGTCTGTCCAATATTCTGGACTTAAACCTTTATTGTTTGTAGTTTGAACAGTTACCTGTCCCATTGTTGTTTCTACGTCTACACTAAACATTTGTTGCTCCCTGAGCCATTATTTTTATTTGGTCATGCCTAGCTTCGTCTCTTACGTCTTTATACTCACCTAGTAACTTCAACATAGCTAATGCTTCTTGATATTTTTGTTCGTATAACATGATTGTATCTGGAGACGATTTCATAAACACAGCTCCCTCTACTAAAGAACCATACAACATAGCATTAGGTGCGTTATCAGATAACCAACTTTGATTATTATCCCCAACAGTAGTTAAAGAATTCGGTCTATAGTTGTAGTGTAACTCTACCGAATAGTTCGCATTAGGGGTAGGAGCCATAATAAAAGTATCATTATCGAATAAAGCATAGTAAAGGGGTTTGCCTGTTGTTGCTGCTGCTGGTGTGTAATCTCTAATCCAAGTAACGTGTTTAAGTTGTAAATAACTGTAATTACTATCACTATCTATTAAAGCCAAACTAAAGGGGGACAAAAAGTCTGTGGGTTTTGAAAGATAAGTGTTTCCTAAAGTTACTTGTCCTTCAACATTTTTACGAAAAACAGGTAACTGAACAGCTTTTAAAATACGTTCTTCGGTTGTTTGTATAAAAGTATCTAATGTATTTACGAACGTAGTTTCAGTATTATCTAAATAATTTTGTATCGCTGTTTTTAATCCACTATATGTAAATCCTGCCATTATCCTATACTCACTGTTACGTTTCCTAAATCACTAGTTGCTCCTAGTCCATCAAAAACTGTTCCCACGGGGTCCGATTTAAAAGTCATACCACTTCCTGCGTTTGTAGTGATTATAACTCCTAATTGACTTTGGGGTAAAGGAACCTCTGGTCTAGGTTTCCATAAAACTTCAGCGTCTGCTGAAATATTAGGCGGGTCTAGTTGTGGATGTTTTGGTTCATAACACTCTTCGCAAGTTCTAAAATTTTCCCAATTACCTTTAGCTGATTTGTACGGATATCTAAAACCACAAGTATCGCAAATAAAATAAGCGTATTTACCTGAAGCGTATGCCATTAGATATACTCATGTTTAGGAACAATTCTTAAAGGAGAACGGTCTTCGTCGTATCTTATAGCATTCGCTAAATCTTGTTCATATTGTTGTTTTATTACAGGAAGTTTTTGCACGTTCTTTTTCAAACATAAATAATAAGCTAACCCAGAAACTAAACAAGGCATAAACCTAGTCGGTATATCTACGTCGTTTATTTGAGTAGAAGAATCTTCTATAGTCTTCCAAACATAGTAAACGAGTTTGTCCGTTGAGTTCTCGGGCGTTGGGTAAAGGTGAATAACAGGACTTTTTAATCTTTCTAACCAATATTCAGTTACTCTAGCTTTTGTTCCTTTATTAGGGATACTAATAAATTCATTACGGTCTATCCTGGACAAAGTAAAATCAGTAGTTACATTATTAACCGTTCTTTCGATATATGCGTCTAAAACATCTATGTCAAAAGAATTAATAGTGTATTCACTAGTTCCTTCAGTAAGCGTAAGTTCTACCTTAGAAACCTCCCACATTTGAATACCTCTGTTTGACCAATCGGCAAACATAATATTCATAGAACGTCTAGCTGTAACTGCGTCATAAGAAGTACGAGCTTCCAATCCTGCAAGCTCGTATGCTTCTTCTATTGCGGTCGCTACATCTAAATTAAATGCACGAGTTCCTGAGGTAGCCATATTAAGTGTAGTAAGCTACAAAAAAGTCGCAATTAGCTAATACGACATAGGCTCCTGTATTGAACTTAACTCCATCATTAGGTAAGTAATGGTCAAAAGATTCATTTGCTGCTGAACCAAATTTAAACTCTATTAAAAGTTTAGTTCCACTAGCACTAGTTCCATCATAGATTTTTATAGAACCGTCTGCAGCACTTGCTTGTGCTTGAACAGATTGAATTCTTATTGGACCTAAGTTGGTAGCAGTACCTGCACCAGTTCCTATGAACCCTTGTAGTTGCCCTGTAGCTGTTAAAGCTTTAGTTGCTTTTACATCGGATGAACTCATATTAAGCTCCTATTACGCGATTTGAGTATATTCAATAATAAATGTAAACGAACCTGCAGTTGTTGCGTCTACTGTATTAGTGATATTACAGTAAATAGTTCTTGCGGTATCTGTATATTGAACAGAAGCTGGAGCTGTTGTTCCATCTTGAGTTTGTAAAACTAAACTAGTTACAGTCACATTATGAGCAACAACAGTTGTACCGCCATCTAGTATTTCATCAGTCTGAGCTGCAACAATTTGTGCACCTGAAGAAGATGTACCTACTTCGTAACCAATATCACCTGTTCCAATAACAGGAGAAGTATCACAAAATATTTTTATATCAGTAATGATTGTGTTTGCTGGTTGTGTAAATTCACCTATAGTGGGTGAATCTCCTGCTGTAGTATTTACTGTTACACCAGTTGCAAAACCTACATGTTTTACATACTTATTAGTAACAATACCTGTAGATGCAATATTTACAACATCAGTTTCTGCACCTGTGCTACTATTAACTGATATTACTTTAAAACCATTCTCAGACCTGACTGGTCCGTTAAATGTCGAATTTGCCATAATTTCCTCCTACGGAAATAAGTTTTATCATCTCGGCTTGTCTGCTAGGGCAGTTGATAAAACAAATTAATAAATCCTAGTCTTATGATTGTATATCATTCATTCAAAAAAGAAAAGGGACCCGAAAGTCCCTTTAATTTTCACGTAAATGATTTACGCTCCAGGTGAACCAAAAATTCCTCTCCAGTCACTAAAACCAAAGCTGTAACGTTCTCTAGCTTTGTATCTTACATTACCAGTTTCGAAGTCGCCTTCCATACTAGTTGATACAGGAGTTCTAACGAAATGTTTTAATCCGTTAGGTACGTCAGTTTTGATAAAGAAAGCATCAGTATCTGTTAGATAATGATTTACAACATAACCGTCAGAAATCATTCCCATGTTTCTGATTGCATTGATGTCATTATCTGAAGTACCGACTCTTCCAGGACTATCCATAAGTCTATCTGCTACGAATTGTAACGCAGGCGGAATAATTAATTTTTTCGCCTGTGCATTAACTTTAAGGTTTCTTTCGTCTCTAAAGTCAGAGATATCAATTAACGCTTGTTCGAGAGAAGTCTCATTTAAGTCAGATGCAACAGTTAACTCATTTTTCAAGTCTACGTTAGCAACAGTAGGATGGTCTGTAGCACAAAGCTCTTTTCCATCACCACCAACAAATGAAGAACTAAACGCATTGTTTAATACGTTAGCTGCTTTTACTTGCTTAGTTGTTTGCATAGACCTTGCTAACGCTCTTGTGTATCTTGAAGAGAGAGTATCGTAGAGGTTATCTTCGATAGCTTCTTCTGTCAACGCAAATGCTAACGCTACAGTCTCGTGTGTATAACGCGAACTAAAAGATTCTTGAGCTGTATCATAAATGACCGCTGCTCCTTCTCCTTTAGTTGGTGCTTCACCAAACCCACTTAACATTACTTCTTCCTCAAACGCTCTTTCAGAACTTTCGGTATCGAAGATGTCTTCGTGTTCATTATTATATCTTTCATACTCTAATCCAAAGAGAGCATGAAGTCCAGGTACTAGTTCTTTGACTAGTTGGGCTCTATTAATTGCCATTATTTATTCTCCTTAGATTATACAGCAAACGTGTTAGTAGGGAATGTAAACAATCCTCTCGCATAAGCACCTATTGAGTTGCTTGGTTGCGAAGAAAATCCTACACATAACGCTACACCGCTTGATGTTGTTGCAGTCACACCTTCTTTTGACCTACCATTGACAGTGCTGCCAGCAGTAGTTGAGAGAGTGTATTTGTTACCGATAAAACTTACGGCAGGAGTTCCTGCTGTAAATTGAGCTTCGTAAACAATTCCAGGGTCATTGTAAACGAGAGCTTCTGCATCGGCACCACCTAGTGTCGCAGTGTCAGCAGTCCAAACTTTCGAGAAAGTTGGAGTACCGTCAGTTGCGGTAAAAAATACTCCGTAAAACACACCTACAGGTGTACCAGTCGCCGTACCTTGAATGACATATCCGCTAGATAAATTAACTACATCACCTGAAAAGATTGATGCGTTAGTTGCACTTGCGATTCTCATTTTAGCAGGACGAATAATACCACCGTACATATGATATGCAGGAGTAAAACCATCAGGTTTATTTGTATTAGCCATGATAATCTCCTTTGCTTATATACATAGTTATTATTAAGTTCCTTTATCGGTAGGTTTACTACCGAATGCGACTTTAGAAGACCTTTGGATATCACTATCTTTTATAGGCATTCTTGGGTCGCTTTCTCGCATTAAGTTTTGGTCTACACCGTCCATAGCAGTTTTTGCTTGGTTTGAAAAATAAGCTGTACGCTCATCTGCGGTTTCAACAGGTACTTTAGCAAGAATTAAACCTCCAACCCCAATTACTCCTTTATTACTTCCACTATCTACAGTTGGAGCTTCAAAATCAGGATAGTCTTCTGCTCTCACAGGTTCATATCCTTCTCTAATACGTTTTGACATATTAGATTTATCATCTACTCCTCTGGTAGCTTCTCTAATCCACCTGAATTGATATCCAGGAGGAGCGTCTGGTGCGTCTAACATTGACGGGGGTTTCCAAGGCGTTCTGCGAGTTTGAGAGTCTCGTGTCTCTGCGGACCTAGAGTTTCTATCCGTTGCGACTTCTGTTGTTGTGTTCTCATCTGTCATTTTTATACTCCTTCGATATGCTTGGCATATTCTTCTAGCGGCACGTTTAGTCTTTTAGCTATTGCTACTTGACTTGGTGACAACTTTATTTTGCGTGATGATTTTTTACCACTAGCACCTCTGCTACTGGCAGCAACCTGTTGCACGGGGGCAGATTGCTCTTCTGAAAACTTGTGAGGAAAATTATCTTGCATACGTTTATCAACTTCAGCATAATAATCGTCAGAAGAAGGATTATACCCACTTTCAACGAGTTCTTTATGTATTCCAAATGCTGCAAACGTCATTGCTTGGTCATCTCCGAACCATTTATTTTTCTCAGCCCATTCCTCAGCTTTAGGGTCAGGTCCTTTAGCCTGAGGTTGTAATGTAGGTTGGTAGTCTTCTACGGGGACTTCTTCAGCGTTATTCTTTTCTCTAACTTGCTGTTGTGCTGATAATCTTTTAAGATTTTGTGATTCAGCACTTGCCCTAGAAAGTTTTTCTGTTGCTTCCGCAATAGCTTCACCGTCACCTGCATCTTGAGCCTCTTTTAATAAAATTTTGGCTCCTGCTATTTCTGATTGTACCCTATTGTCGTACTCTTTGAAAAGGGAAGAATCAGAATTCTTTAATTTTTCTTTTAACTGAGTATTACTTTGATTAATGTTTTGAGCATAATTAACAGCTTCATCTCGCTGTCTTTCTGCTTCTCGCATTTTATAAGTTAGTTTATCAATACGTTTTTGTACTGAATCACTAATTTCGTCTAACTCGTCTTTTGGTTGAGTTGTTTCTACAGCTTGTTCTTCGACTAATTCAGTTTTAATTGAATCATCAACATCTGCTTCTCGTATATCTACCTCCCCTTCGGGAAGTTCTAATTCTATTTTTTCTGCTTCATTATTTTGCATGAGTCCTCCTCAAGATTGTTATGATAAAATTGCTTCTGGGTCATCAATACAGGCTAAGATTTCGTCATCGTTTAAAAGACGCATGTCGCCACCTTCTATTTGAAAACGAGCTCCAGCATATCTGCCAAAGATTACCCAATCACCTTCTTTACACCAAGCTCCCTCAGGGAACTTATGTGGGTCACTATACGCGTCTGGTCCTAAAGACACTACATAACCAACAACAGTTGCTAATCTTTCTTTATCAACAGTTGCTTTAGCTAAATGTATGCCACCTTTAGTTATACTCGATTGTGTAAAAGGTAATATTAAAATTCGATACCCCGTTGGACGTGGTAGCGATTCCGCATGAGAGTCTAAGTTTTCTGGAGTAATAACGGGTTCCGAACTTACGTCAGGAGCGTTGTTACTTCCAAAATCTCTTAATACCCTATCTGGAACAGTTTTTGTTTCGACTTTATTAGTCATTTGCATCCTCCATATTAGAATGTAAAGTTTGAATTTCCTGTTCAGAAAAACTCAAACCTGCTATTTCACCGACTATCCTTTGGTATTGTTCAAAATTCTCAACACTTCCAGAAGCCAATGTTTGCATGAGAGCTTCTTTTCTCTCACGATATTTACGGAGCAAATGCTCCGTAGCTAAGATATAATCCATTTATTTAATATAGTTATACCAAAGAAGTCCTTTAGTTTGTCCATAAGCAGCCTTCATTTTAGACTCTTTACCAACAACCTTGCCTTTTGCATCCGTATTTACTTCGCCTTCTTTAACAGACTCTGTTCTAGTGCTATCAACCATTACTGGTTCACTAGGAGCAGCTCTATTAACCTTCTTAGAAGGGGACGGATAATCTTTATTTCTATGCATTATTTTTCTCCGTTTTTATTTCTACTGTCCCGAACTGTTTTAACTAGTTCAGTAAAGTTCTTATCGGCATCGGCTTTAGACCTTTGCTCTAATTCTTGTAACTTAATAGCTGCTTTAGTATCTTCATCTTTTGCATCAGCCTCTATTTTTTCACGTTTAATTTGTGCATCTAGTTCTGTTTTCATTATAGAAAGTTGTGCGTCTCTTGCGTCGTCTTCTGCTTTTTGCATCAACTGTTCTTTTTCTAATTGTAATTGTTGTTGGAACATTTCCATTTGTGGGTTTTGTTGTGCTGCGGCTTGTGCTTGTGCCATAGCTTGTGCTTGACCTGTAACTTGTTGTGTAGCTTGTGCTGCCATTACAGCTATTTGGTTCATAACTTCTGGAGGCATTTGTCCATCTTGCATAGGTGGTAATGGTTGACCCATTGCTTGTTCTATTTGAATCTTATACAGCATCGCTTGGTGTTCTTGTATATTAGCCCCTATTGCCTGAGTTGCTATAGGGTTTTGTTGAATCATAGGGTTTTGTAAAAACGCACTATGACTAGCTATATATGCTTCATGGTTTTGAAACTCATATGCTTTAATAGGATTACCTGTCATCGCTGATTGTTGTTCGCTTATTGGGTCTCTTGGCGGTACTTCTTCTTCTGGTGGTAATAAAGCATCAATATCTTTAATATTTAAAGCTAAATACATTTTTCTGTAAGATTCACGTAAATCATGTAATTCAGGTGCTGCTTGTGCCATTTGTAGCTGTGTTTGAGCTAATGTTATTCTTTGCGTCATACTAAAGATATTCGGGTCGCTTACAGGTATAACGTCTACAGAATTATCGAAATCCTGTTTAAATACGTTTTCTGAAGCACCTTGTACTTGATAAGGGTATTCTGGTGGTAAAAACTCACCAAATACTCTTTTTAATATTTTAAACTCAGTTCTTTGTGCGTAATGTAATCTTTTATGGATTGCGGACATAACTCTTTGTCCTTTTTCCATAAGTGCTACTGTTGTTCCTACAGGAGCTTCAGAGTTACCATCACCTGTTGGATTTTCTACAGTAGCCGCAAATCTTTTACCAGAATCAACTAAAGCTCCTAATAACGTAGTTAAAGTGCCGCTTGGTTCTTTATAAGGTAGCGGAAGGAAAGCATCTTGCAATCTTCCACCTGGAGCGTCTACATCACGCCATTCTCCAGGTTGTAGGGGGTCATCATGACGCTGAATGTTTAATCCTCGTGATTTAAAACCTGCTGGAAGGTTAGAAAGCGTTCCTGCGTCTATTAATTGACGTAAAATAGCTGTAACTGACTTAGTTAAGCCTCCCATCATGTGAATTAAACCAAAACCGTAGAATCCTAGTCCTGGAAGGAACTTATAATGCGTAAAATGCTCAATTTTCCTTTTCATAGGGTCTTTTTCGTTATAATTTGGTCTAATTGCAAGAATTTCGTTGTTATCTTTGCAAACAGTCACAATATAAGGTAATCCTACGCCTGTTTCTTCTCCATTTTTATCTGTATCTTCATATCCTTCGATATCTAGGTCAACATGCATCTCTAAAAGCGTATATTCTTCGTCGGATATAGTTCTACTTAACCCTTGTAGTTCTTCTATCTTATCATCAACGTCTGTTGACTCTAAACCTGCTCCTGGAGGCATCATTTCTATGTCTCTATAGAAACCAGATAGCTGTAATTTACGTAATTCGTTTTCGTTCATGTGAATTACGTGTGTAATTCTAGGGGAAGTTAGTAAATCTACTGCGTAATATGGGACAACTAAGTCTTCAGACTTAACAAAACGTGCTACCGCCCGCCCAACGGCAGGGTCATAATAAACTTTTTTAAATGCTGAACCTGATAAAGGTAAATAAAACAATAATTGGTCCATTTCAGGGTCGTACTCTTCCATTTTGTACGTAATCTGATAATTCATAAAGTTTTTAACCCTGTTTGCTTTTTCCATTTTAGCGTTATCGGTCATTCCTAAAACTTCTGTATCAACAGGTCCGCCTGCTGGTAACATTTCTTTGTATGCTTGTGCTTGGAATTGGGTTACGGCTTCTGCAAGTATCGGGTGATGTACTCCTGAAGCTCCAACAAAAGGTTGCGACCTAGAATCAGAATTTATTCCTAATAAATCTAGTCCTTCTGTGTAAGTTTGAAACCAGTCGTTTCTAGAATCTAAATCATCTTCGAAATTACCGACTAGTTCATTAGCTATTGTGTTTAATTCACGTTCATCTAAAGTTTCTGCTATATTTTCTCCGAACTTAGAAACAGATTCAGATTCCATTTCACTACCGCGAACAATAGAACCGTCAGGTTGAACGAAAAGTTCTGTTTCTTCTTCCTCCTGTGGCAGTATTTCTAACTCAATACTTTCCTCAGTCATAGGAACAGCAGATAACGGTTGTTTTTCAATAGCCATAAGTGAACATCATAGTATGATTTTAGTTAATAATAAACCCTTTCGCCCCCGTAATAATTTTCGTCTTCAAAATAATCGGTTGTTAATTGTAAAAAGCCGCCTTCCCTGAACCTAGATAGTGCTAAAGTTGTAGCATCAACAAGGTCATCGTTTTCTCCTGCAGGAAAATCAGAAACTTCTTCCATAAGTTCTTCGCCAAATCTATTATCAGGAACCCAAACCCTCCCGTCTTGAAAAATAGGGGATACAGAATTTAATCTTGCTATTTTATCTTGACCTTTTCCTGGACTAAAAGTGTTTACAGGGATACCTACTCTACGTAATTCTTGTACTAACGGAATACCACTAGCTTTAGCTTCTATAATTACTGTATCTGGTTCCCAATATTCATATAAACGTAACGCTTCTTGTTTTAATTCAGGAAAATCAAAACGTTCTTTTATACAGTCTATTAATATTAAATGTGCTTCGTCTCCTGCGTATAACTCATCACCAATTTTTCCTTCAGGATACCAAACGCCCCACGTAGTTATAGCAGTAAAGTCAGCTCTTTCTGATTTTAAAAACGCTGTATCGTAACTTTGTATTAAATAATCGCATTTAGGTGGTTTAGTTTCTTCCCAAACATTAAACCAATCTTTAGGTATAATCGAAATACCTTCACCTGTTGGTCGTTGCATATATTGTGCCGCCCATTTAGACGGGCTAACTGAAGCTTTAATACTTTCTAATTCTTCTAATTTCCAATAATTATCCCAAAGAGGATTACCGCTTGGTAATATTGCAGGGAACTCTATTATTTCCCATTGGTCAGCTCCTTCGTCTTGTGCCATTTTCTTAGTTAATCTACCTGTTAAATCTTTTTTATTCCAACGGGTCATAACTATAACGATTGCACCTCCAGGCTGTAACCTTTGACGAGGACCTGACATAAACCATTCGTAAGCTTCATCCATCGCTTTATCGGACATAGCGTCTTGTTCAGAATGCGGGTCATCAATAATAAATAAATCTGCACCTCTACCCGCTAACGCACCACCAATACCTGCCGCGTAATATTCACCGCCTTTATTCGTTAACCATTTACCAGCAGAACGGCTGTCTGCTTTTAGTTCTGTATCAGGAAATAATTCTTTATATTCTTCTCCGTCAATTAAATCCCTAACTTTTCTACCAAAGTTAACTGCAAGGTCGGCGGTGTGGGTTGCTTCTATAATTTTTAATTTAGGGTTTTTACCTAAAAGATAAGCAGGAAATAAATGAGACGCAAATTCAGATTTAGTATGTCTAGGCGGCATATTAATAATTAAACGTTTTAATTTACCACTAGCAATATCATCAAAAGCTTTTGCCATTTTTACATGGTGGTCGCCGTTGATAAATTCTTTCCAAATAGATTTAACAAAATCCATAAAGGTGCTTGTAGCTTTTTCTTGAAACTCACGTTTACTTAATTCTTCTAAAAGAATTGTAAATTCTTTCGCTTCAGATTTTCCTAAATGTGAAAGGTCTATATTTTTTAAAGCGTTTAACTTATCTTTTTTATTCACTTAATAATTGTCTTATAAAATCATCTAAATCTTTATAATCTATTTCATTTATTATTTCTAAATTATTTGGGTCTAACGATAACATAGTGCTTCCTTCTCCTTTCATTCCTCTAGGAGGAAAACGTAAAGAGTCGTAACCTTCTCTTGTAAAAATATCAGCTACTTCTTTTGAAAGTCCTGAAGGTGTTTTATTTATACTTCCTGGACCGCCTCGTAACATAGTGTCTAATTGGAAATCTATTTTATTATTTTTCATTAAATCACCAATACCTCCGCTTAAATCTCGACTAGGACGTCCTCTAACCATTTGTAAATCTTCTAATTTTTTAAGGAAATCGTTAGGAATATTGTCGATATCTAATGGGTTTTTTAAATTAGGTTTTAAAACATAACCTGAACCTCCTTCTGAATAAATTTTGAATCTAGGGTCTTTAGGGTCTACTAAAGAATAAATACCTCCTGATGAACCTTGTCCTGTTGGAAGTTCTAAGTTTTTTATGTTTTTAGTTTTACTGCCATGAAATAAACGCGTAAGCTCTGGGTATTGTCCTGAAAATGCGTCTTGTATTAATGTTGGGTCTATTTCAGTGCTATATCTTAAATCAGGACCTGTTGCTAGTTTTAATTCTTTTAATTTTTTAGGGTCATTCATGTACTTTGCATAACTGTCTGAGTACGTGTAACGCATAGGTAATTTTTCACCTGTGAACTGAATACTTCCTGGTTTGTTAAAATTAGGGTTTGAACCTCGTGTTGTGTATTCTCCACGTAAAAACGCTTTATCAAAATCTAAAGATGTATCATCGATACTTCTTCGGTCGTATAAAACAGGAGGTATTTCTGTTGGACCTTTTCTTGATTTTATGTAATCGGCTTGCATATCTCGCAGCATATCTTTAGGAGTATCCGCAAATCCTTTGTCAAGGTCGACTCCAAACAGTTCGTCAGATATTCTTTTATTTTCTCTTTCTACAATTTCTTGATAACTAGGTGGTTTTGTCCCTATTTCGTCAAATGTTTTTGGTTTTTTACTAGGAACATTATCTGCATCCATCTTTTTTATTTGTTTTTGAAGTTTAGTTATTTCTGTTTGTGCCGCAGCAATTTCTGAAGGGTCTGTTTCTTTTGCTAAAATTTCTTGTTCTCTTTTTAACTTTTTTATTAACCCTGCTCGTCGTGCTGCGAAAGAAATAGCTTCAGCAGGTAAACCTCCTCCTATAACATCTAAATAAGATAAGGCTTCCCCAAATTTATCACCTCTACGTTTTGCTAATTCTGTAGATATTCCAGGAATAAAATCGGCTACGCCTGATACAAGGTTTTGTATAGGGTCTTCAGTATTTAAAGGTTGGTTTATATAATTATAAATCCTATCCATCAACGGTGATGCTGATGGTGGGGTAGGTGATATTATTCCAGTAGGCTCTGCCATTTACAAAGTATATGTTATAAAGTCGTTTTTTGCAAAGTAAAACGTTAAAATAAAAGTAAAGGAGAAATAAGTTTTGGTGGTGTTCTCGGTTCGCGGCTGATTTTTTCTTATCTAATCGCTTTTGTTAGAAGCACCGAAGTAAAAGCTGATTACTGCTGACGCTAAACCACCTAAATAACCAAGTACCAAATTTATTAATGCTTCCGAATTTTGTTCAGGGGGTTGTAAAGTAACTAAAAAGATATAACCTAAAAACCCACCAATCATAGCTATTCCTATAATACGGGCTGTCCAATCTTTGGAAAACATACTTCTAGCGTGTTGTTTTTCTTGCGTTTCTAATTTAAAGACATCAACGTTAAGTTCTTTCATTTTAACTTCGAAATCTTTTTCTGCTTTTTTAATTTCTAACAACTGTTCAGGGGTTGCGTTTTGCATAGCATTTTCTATAGACGCTTGGTTATTATCAACACCTAATACTTTAGCTATGACCCCGCCTGCCATGCCGCCCATAGGACCTGATAAAGCTGAACCTAATGTTGGAGCAACAGCTCCTACTATATTTTTAAGTAATCCTTTCATAACAAAAGTATAATCGAAAAAAATTTTTTCGCAAAATTTTTTCACTAGGGACTTATTTGTAAAGTAGTTGCAATTCTGAGGCTGAACCTAAGGAGCGGCGGAGGGTGAGGACGCTAGCGTAGGCGTAGGGGGTATAGGGGTGCGTTGTATGAGTATCTAGGGCTAGGGGTAGAGTAGATATGCAGGCACAAAAAAAGGGCTACTAATGTAGCCCTATGGTTAGTGAGTTAAATATTAGCTATTAAATACTAATACATCATTTAATGTAGCTAAGTCTAACTTAGTTGTCTTTACTAAGTTTTTAGTAGCCCCGTTACTATTATAGTAATGAGTAAAACATTCAGGTACTGATTGTTCATAACCACATCTATTCTCATCTTCCCATGCGTTACAAAAGTCTTGATAACTTATAACACCTGTAGATGAATTAGCACATAACTGAGCAATAATTCTAAGTAAGTGTCTAACCTGCTTAGAGCCACTAGCATTACGAGTAGTAGTGAAGCTATCTTTATTCTTAATAGAAATAGTATCAATACCCCCGCTACGCCCTTTGCCTGTATCAGTTGACATGTCATCTAACTCAGCTTTAGTAAACATAGCCTTTTTATTAGCTATGTTATTAATAGCTTGTTTAACTTCAGCATTGTTAGTGCTACCTTCTACATTCTGTTTCTTGGTTGTAGTAACCTCAGCTTTTTTAGCGTTTTTTATGTTATCCATATTGTTAATATTACTCTCATTAGGTTAGATGTCAATACTATAGGATAAATTAGTTTAATTAATTTATATAGGTTAGTTAGGCTAAAAAGATCTGATTAGCGTAGTTAGGTTATATAAGTTAGTTAGTTTAGTATTATATTTTTAAGAACGACAGACGGACGGACGGATTATATTTTTCCAGAGAGGGAGGGAGGGTGGGAAAGAGTAGGCGATAGATTGAGTGATAGAGTAGATTGAGTGATAGAGTAGAGCGATGGATAGAGTAGACCAGAGACGAGCACAAAAAAGGCGACCGAAGTCGCCCTTTGGAATCAGTCAATTAGTCTAGCTAACTGTTACGTATCCTTCTTCGATGAGTCTAGCTCTGTAATGAGTCCAGATATCAGCGGGTGTTTGTTTTGTTACACCTCCCGCTTTTTCCCAAGCACTTTCAGTAGAACCGTCAGTTCCGATTAACTCACCAACTGTAAGACTGTAGTCTTTCGCAGCAAGTAAAGCCCTGATAATGTATCCAGCTTGTGATGCAATCTTCACTTTCGGCGTAGCCACTAAAGTGATTACTTGGTTATAATTTGAAGACCCTCTTTGAGTCTCCGCTTTGTAGTTTTTATCTATTGTCATAATATTTCTCCTTTCTAATAGTGGGAACTACCCCGTTAATATACCAATATCATATCGCGGATTGGTACCAAAGTAAAGCAGTATAAAGAACAGAAGAGACTCGCTCCATCAATCAATCGTTGGTTGCAAAGTCTCCTTCTATAACGTTGGAATCCGTCGCTCGTTTCTTAATCAGTGTTTCGAGGCGAGTGAGTATGTCATCTTTTGACATCATATCAATTTTTGCAGTCAATATTTCACGTCTATCGATGTAGAGTCCACCTGCTTTCCCTCGATGGACCTCGGCTGTGATGGCAGCGGATATCTGTCCTTGGTCTTTAGCTTCTTCTCTGAGGTCGTGTAGAGTGGACAAGTGATTCTCTAGAGAAACTGCATCTCTTTCAGAAGCTGCTATTTCCAAGTCAATGAGATAGTTTCGTACAACAGGGTTATGGTTTAGTAATACACTGCCTTGTGTCTTCGCACCCTTCCTGTCCTTTGTATACCCTGCTTTTATCGCTGATTCAGTAGCTGTTTGACCTTTGAAATACTCTTTACAGAATCTTTTTTGTTTTGAGTTGAGCGGCTGCCAAATCTTACCCTTATCATCTATGAATGATTTACCGTCTTCGGTAGGCATGAGTGAAGTATATGTTAGCTGTTTCATCTTATCTCCTGGTGTGACAAATGATATTACTATATTATTATAAAATAATCTATTTTAATAGTTTTTCTCATGCCCTCTAGGAATCTTACCATAGTTTCTAATAGACTAATAGAATTCTATTAGTTTTGAGAAACCAAAGAACAGAGTAACCAAGAGACTTGTAGAGTGATTCTATTAGTTTATTAGAGATATTAGTACATTTGCAAAACTTTTTACAAAAACTTTTTTATTTTACCAGATAACAATACCAATAGATTTAATAGGGCATAAAAAACCCCCGCACGAGGCGAGGGCAAAGATAGCTTCTAGGGGTCTACCTTTTGTTATTGTTGCCAGTCTTCGAATGTAGCTAGTCTAAGGATTATCCCTGTATCACCACCTTCTTCTGGCATTCTTATGGTAATGTAATTATATTTTTCTCCTCTGGCTACGTGGAAAACAAAATGTTCGTTGTTTTCTTCGTACCTACCTACTTCTTTGCCTAAGTCTAGGTCTTCAGGAAAATCACTAGCGTCGGCTCCTTCGTAGATTTCGCCGCCATGTTTAAGTTCTATCCATAAGTGATTAAAAGTATTCTTATGTATATATGCATCAGGTTCTAATGTACTATTGTCACTCATACTGTCCTCCCGTGCTGTTCGCCATCCCAGTACTCAGTGCCGTTATCGAATGTAACCTTATCGGCAGGAAACTCTGGTGTACCACGTTCAGCAGGTTCTATTTTGACAACCTTGATTGGGTCGCCGTTTCCGTCTGACCACTCTTGTCCTATAAATAGGTGGCGTGTAGTCTTTGGTTTTTTATAGTCTTTCATAATTTCTCCTTTCTATAAAATGTTTATTTTTTTACTATATATAGTATAGCTAACAGCAAACCGAAAATAAAGCAAGCTACGAACTATAAGGACGTTGGTCGATTCTAGTAATCGAAGCCATGAATCCATGACCGTCGCCTATTTTCAATATATGGTAGATATATTCTTTCGATTGTATAACTGTAGTACCTATAACGTCGGCTTCAGTGAACCCTGTGCGTTCTTCGTTAATAAGTAATACGTAATCAGCGTTTTCAGGATATCCATCTTTCGGTTTATCGACAGCGAAATCAACTAAGTCGTCAGCGATTACTCCGCCTTCTTCAGATAATGGTATCATACAATGCCACTCGTCTTTGCGATACTCATCGAGTCGTTGGTTCACTTCATCTAAGTATATTTTAGTTTCTGTATTCATATCTTTCTCCTTTCTATCATAATAATAATTTATTACTTTATAAGTATAGCTAACAGCAAGCCGATTATAAAGCAGCCGTTTTAGAAGCTTCGATTTCAGCTACCCATTCAGCGTCAGCAGTAATAATAGAATTAGCAACCGATACGCATTGAGTAGAGTCTAACACTTTAGGATAACTAGAGAAGAAATAACATTCTTTAAAATCTAAAGTTGCGTTTATTCTTGCTATCGTAGAGCCATTAAGTTCGAAGAACTCTATAACTGGGTTATTGCAAGGATTCAGTTTTTTGCCTAATTCTTTAGGGTAGGCTTTACTAATAATCAAATTATCTAACGGCTCGTCGGGTGCCGCAATCTCTTCGAATTTATCGTATAATGTATCATTCATAATATTCTCCTTTCTTTTTTAATACCCTTATATTATAACTACCAACAAAGCGATTATAAAGCAGTAGTAGAGCCTTTAGGTTGTACAGCTTCGGGATATTTATCAGTAAATAGTTCGATTTCTCTACGTCCACATATCTCGCATTCTAATACGCTTTGTAATACTCCGTCTGGAGTTATTTTGTGACTGTTCCTTATATCACAAGGTCCAATACTAATCCTTCTTCCTTTACAATCTTCACTCATACCATTCTCCTATCAATCCATTTATATCTAGATGTGATACTTGGAAACTTCTTAAAAATCTCAATAAGGTTATCTTGAGTAGATTGACTAAACTTCGTAAAATCATCTAAGAAATCTTCTTGAGGTTCAATATTATTAGACCTCAGGTTTTCTAAGGTTTCTGCTCGTGTTCTACTCATCGTTGTTCACTGTTTTACTTTTCATCCACTCACTAGCGATATCGATAGATTCA
>VMHT01204068.1_pt1 | contig 18516 bp, 23 predicted proteins | sample 4693611 | NCBI WGS metagenome assembly VMHT01 (sample SAMN12280063, study PRJNA550983) | marine metagenome | isolation source: seawater sampled from same location over 5 years 0.02-0.2 micron viral filtrate | place: USA: collected off the coast of southern California halfway between the port... ...
ATCTAGATTTTGCTGGTTTATAGAATTTATGGCTCATTTTTTAGGAAAGTATATATTTTCTTAATAGTGAAGAATACTTATAGAATTTATTAATATTTTATTTAAATATCATTTTTTTCTAGACGTTAATTCCTCCATAATTTGCTCAATTTTTATATCATTTGCCTCTAAATACATCATTAAATGATAAAGAACATCTGCAGCCTCATGGACCTTATTTGTGTTTTGTTCAACGGCCTCAATTAATTCATTTACTTCCTCTAAAACTTTTTCTTTAACTAAATTTTTATCCTCTAAAAGTTTATTTGTATATGAGCCTTGAACAGGATTATCTTTTCTATTCCTTGCAAGGAAAATTAAGTCTTCTAAAGTTTTTAACATAATAATTAATATAAACTATAAACATATCCGATTGATTAGAAAAGTATAATGTTATAGATATATATTAAATGCGCGAAGCACTTTACAACATAGCACCACTATTTGATATTGAACATATAAAAAAACTTAATAAAGTAATAAATGAAAACTTAATTAAAGGTAGTGATCGGCCAAACACAGGTGCAATCAAAACATCACAAGTAAAATTTGTAAACTTAGGAACAGTACAGAGTCTAATAATGCCTTTTATAGATTTTATAATTTCATCAAATAATTATTATTATGGGTTTGATCTTTTTCAATTAACTGGAAGTAAGAAACTTAATTATAATACTTACCAGAAAGACGAAGAATATACTTGGCATATTGATGCTACAGTTCGTTCTCCAGTTAGAGATATTAAACTTACCTGTCTCTTAAATTGTTCTGAAAATGATTATGAAGGAGGAGATCTTTTTTTATTTAGAGATAAAGAAATAAAAATTGAAAATTTTAATCCAGGTACAGCTATTGTTTTTCCTTCTTTTACAAATCATAAAGTCGAAAAGATAATTTCTGGAACCAGGGCAACTTTAGCTATTTGGATGAATGGTCCTAAATTTAGATAAAAAATTTATATTCTTATTGGTACGTTTTTAGTTATTAAATATTCTTTTGCCTCTTTGATAGAGTATTTTCCGTAATGAAAAATAGAAGCTGCTAAAACAGCACTAGCTTTACCTAATTTAATTCCATCAACTAAATGATCCAAACTTCCAACTCCCCCTGATGCAATTACTGGTATATTTACCTTTGATGAAATCTTAGACATTAAATCAATATCATAACCAACTTGAGTTCCATCCCTATCCATAGAAGTTACTAATAATTCTCCAGCACCACTTTCTTCAATTTGTTTTGCATATTCTAAAGCATCAATGCCAGTATTGTTTCTTCCACCATGTGTAAATACTTCCCATTTATCCTCATTTTTCTTTGCATCGATTGCGACCACAATACATTGGGAACCAAACTTTTTAGAACTATCAAGAACTACTTTTTTATTTTCAACTGCTGCGGTGTTGATTGAAACTTTATCAGCCCCACAATTAAGTAATTTGTTAATGTCCTCAACATTTCTGATACCACCTCCAACAGTCAAAGGAACAAAACATTTTTTTGAAGTTTTTTCTACAACATCATAGATGGTTTCTCTATTTTCATTTGAAGCAGTAATGTCTAAAAAACAAATCTCATCAGCTCCACCATCACTATAAATTTTGGCTTGCTCTACAGGGTCACCTGCGTCTTTAAGATCTACGAAGTTTATTCCTTTAACAACACGACCATTCTTCACGTCCAAACAAGGAATGACTCTATTTTTAAGCATCTTCTTTCACCAGTTCTTCTAATTGAATATCACCATCATAGATAGCTTTACCAACTATTATACCTTCAATATTTTTTAAATTCTTTGCTTTTTTAATGTCATTTATTGATGAAACGCCACCAGATATAATCACTGGACAATTCGATATTTCTGCAACTTTTGATGTTTCATCAAAGTTTGGACTTTGCTTCATACCATCTCGATTTATATCAGTATAAATTAGTCTACTGATACCATAATCATTTACTTTCTTTAAATAATCTAAAGTAAGCTGATTTGAATTTTCCTTCCATCCTGATACCGATAAATATCCCTCTTTTGCATCTAGTCCTAAAGCTATTTTATCTGGAAATTTTTCACATGCTTTTTTTAAAAAATTTTTATCTTTTATAGCAGCGCTTCCTAAAATTACTTTCTCAGCACCGGCATCGATATATTTTTGAATACTATCAGAACTTCTAATGCCACCACCTACCTCAACCTTTATATTAAATTTACCAACTATATCCTGAATAATGTCTAAATTTACTGTTTCACCAGTTAAAGCGCCATCTAAATCAACTATGTGTAAATTTTTAAATCCATGGTCTTTATATTTACCTGCTTGTTCAACTGGAGACATTTCATACTCAGTTTTGTTGGCAAAATCTCCTTTTACTAATCTTACACACTTTTTATCTTTAATATCTATTGCTGGAAATATTTTCATTTTATAAATTTATAAAATTATTAATCATTTTAAGTCCCATCCTATCACTCTTTTCAGGGTGGAATTGGGTTCCAAAAATATTTTCTTTTTCCACAGAACAAACAATATTTGACGAATAATCTGTTGTAGCTGAAATTACGTTTTTATCTTTTGGAATGAATTCATAACTATGAACAAAATACATATGAGACTTATTTTCAATATCTTTAAAAATTTTACTATCTTTAACAATGTTAATTTGGTTCCAGCCAATATGGGGAAGCTTGTATGCTCCATTATGATTATCTATTTTTGCTACTTTTCCTGAAATCCATCCTAATCCTTTGGTTTCAGTTTCTTCATAACCGATATCAGCAAACATTTGTAAGCCGACACAAATTCCAAGAAGGGGATTTTTTTTGTTTATTACAAATTCATTAAGTGTATCTGTAAGACCATCAATCTTGTTTAAAGCATCAACACAACTTTTAAACGATCCCTGCCCTGGCAAAACTAATTTGTCACTCAATTTAATTTTATTTAAATCTGAAGTTATCTCTATTTTTACCTTATCTTTGGCTACTTCCTTAAAAGAGTTTATTACCGAACTTATATTGCCCGAATTATAATCAACAATTGTAACATTCATTAAACTTATAAAGAACCTTTAGTAGAAGGAATTGATTTTTTATTCCTTGGGTCCATTTCCAATGCAGCTCTTAAAGATCTTGCTAATCCTTTAAAGCAAGACTCGATAATGTGGTGGCTATTATCACCATAAATATTTTCAACGTGTAAAGTAATTCCAGCAGCTTGTGAAAACGCTTGGAACCATTCTTTAAATAATTCTGTATCCATTTCCCCAAGTTTTTCTACTTTTAACTTAACCTTCCAAATCAAATACGGTCTATTAGAAACATCAATTGCCACTCTTGTTAATGTTTCATCCATAGGTATCATTGCATGAGCATATCTTTTAATACCAACAAATTTTTTAGAAGCTTTTTTTAAAGCTTCCCCAATTGCAATACCTGTATCTTCGGTGGTATGGTGTAAGTCAATGTGAGTGTCACCCTTAGCTTTTATATTCATGTCTATCGAAGAATGCTTAGATAATTGTTCCAACATATGATTTAGAAAACCTATTCCTGTGTCAATTTTGTATTTTCCATTACCATCAATATTTAAATCAACACTAATACTGGTCTCTTTTGTTTTTCTACTTATTTTACCTTTACGTTTCATAATACAAAATTAGGTATACATATATTATCCAATTATGGCAATAATACTAAACCTGGGCTTGAAGTATTGAATTTAATGTCCATTTATAAGCTATGACAACAATTGTATTAGTCAGAAAAAATAACGAAGTAGTGGTTGCAGGTGATGGCCAAGTGAGTATGGGGAACACTGTAGTAAAAAGCACCGCATCAAAAGTTAGAAGAATTGAAAAAAGAGAAGTAGTTGCAGGCTTTGCTGGATCTACTGCTGATGCTCTAACTTTATTTGAAAGATTAGAAGCTAAAATTGAAAAGCATGCTGGAAATTTATCGAGAGCAGCTGTTGAATTAGCAAAAGATTGGAGAACAGATAAATACTTAAGACGACTTGAAGCATTAATGGCAATAGGAGACAAAGATAATAGTTATATAATCTCTGGCACCGGAGATGTTTTAGAGCCTGAAGGAGATGTAATTGGGATTGGATCTGGGGGAAACTATGCTCTAGCGGCAGGTAAAGTTTTGATGGATACCAATATGAGTGCCGAGGAAGTTGCAAAAAAAGCAATTCAAGTTGCTTCTGAAATTTGTGTTTTTACAAATAACAATATCAAAATTGAGAAAATTTAATGGAAAAATCTAATGTAACTAAGTTAAAGCCAAAAGATAAAGGTAATAACGAAAATATAAATTTGGTAAGCTCTTTATCCCCAAGAGAAATTGTTTCTGAATTAGATAGATTTGTAGTTGGCCAAAATAAAGCCAAAAAAGCAGTCGCTGTAGCCTTAAGAAACAGGTGGAGAAGACAAGCGCTAGACGGTGAAATGAAGAATGAAGTTTTACCAAAGAATATCCTTATGATAGGGCCAACGGGTGTTGGTAAAACAGAGATATCTAGAAGGCTCTCAAAATTAGCTGAAGCTCCATTTGTAAAAGTAGAGGCGACAAGGTTCACAGAGGTTGGATATGTAGGTAGAGACGTTGAGCAAATTATTAGAGATTTAATTGAAATAGCAATCTCAATGGAAAAAGTAAAAAAAAGAAAAGAAGTTTATGCTCAAGCACAGAAATCTGCAGAGGAAAAAGTTTTAGATGCTCTTGTAGGAAAAAAAGCAAGTTTGGCAACGCGTGAGAGTTTTAGAAAAAGATTAAGAAATGGTGACTTGGATGACAATGAAATTGAAATTGCAGTAAATGACAAAGGTGGGAATAGTGGTACTTCTTTTGAAATTCCAGGGATGCCAGGCGCTAACGTAGGAATGATCAATATTGGTGAGATGCTTGGAAAATCTATGGGTTCAAAAGAAAAGAAAAAGAAAATGTCAGTAAAAGAATCCCACGAGATTTTAATCAACGATGAGTCAGATAAATTAATTGAAGAAGATAAAATTATTAAATCGGCAAAAATCTCGACAGAAAACAACGGAATAGTTTTTTTAGATGAAATAGATAAAATTTCAGGAAGAACTGACAGAGTTGGTGGAGATGTTTCTAGAGAAGGTGTTCAAAGAGATTTGCTTCCTTTGATAGAAGGGACTACAGTTAATACTAAATATGGGCCAATAAAAACGGATCACATTCTATTTATCGCATCTGGAGCCTTCCAACTAGCAAAACCATCTGATTTACTTCCCGAACTGCAAGGTAGGCTTCCAATACGTGTTGAGTTAGAAGCTCTTACAAGTGATGATTTTGAGAGAATTTTGAAAGAACCAGATTATAGTTTAATCAAACAATACGTAGCTTTATTAAAAACTGAAAATGTGGATCTAGAGTTTTCAAATGATGGAATAAAAACCATTGCTAAAATAGCGTCCGAGGTAAATGCAACAGTAGAAAATATTGGAGCAAGAAGACTACATACCATTATAGAAAAAATTTTAGATGAAATCAGTTTTACAGCAACAGATAGATCTGGTGAAAAAATTATAATTAATAAAGATTATATTAATAAAAATTTAGATAATTTGGTTAAAGATACTGATTTATCAAAATTCATCTTATAGTTTTTTTTTTAGATATATATAAAAAGCCCCGCTTCCGCCGTCCTCAATATTTGCTTCTTCAATACTATAGATCATAGTCATCAATTCATTATTATCTTTAATATATTGTGGCACAGAATATCTAAGAATACTTAAATCTTTTGAAACATAGGGATTTTTTTCATTATCTGAGTGTAAACCTTTACCAGTTACTACAATTAACTTGTTTAGCCTATCATTGTAAGATTTTTTAATTAAATAATTAATCTCACTATTTGCTTCTTCTAAAGAATATCCATGTAAATCAATTGACTTAGTTTGATTAATCTTTTTTTTTGAATTGATAATTTCTTTATCTGCTAATCTTTCGTTATTAGATAGAAAATTTTCCCAATCCTTTTTATCCTTGTCTGAAATTTTACTGTTCAATTATGTTAAAATATCTACTAATTGCCAATTAGGATTACTTGACCTAGTGTCTCTTGAGAAAACCCATGTATCATAGATCTTTTTTATTTTTTCAGGATCACCAGAGACAATTTTTTTATCTTTATCTTTGATACAGGTTATCACCTCTGCAACAAAATCTACAGTTACTTGAAAAAGATTATTAACTTTTTTATGTTCTTTTATATTTGCAGAATTTAATCCTATGAATGTAATTTCTGCATAGTGACCCCTACTAGCTCTTTCTTTTAAGGCTTGGTTAAATTGATCATGAATTTTTTCACTTAATAATGGTTTACTTTCAATCAGTTTATTGTCGTTATCGCTAAAATCTGTAATTATTGTTTCATAAGCAATTTTAGCACCCTTTAAAAATTCCTTCTGAGCTGAGTCATCAAAATTTTGATTTTTTGTCTCTTTTAAATTGGTATTTACATTTTTAATTATTTCTTGAAATTGAGGATTGGAATCACCTTCGTACCCAGTTCTTCTTCCTAAAATCCCTCTTAATCTTAAAAATATAAAACCTGCAATCATTGCAAGCAAAATGATATCTATATATTCGAAGCTATAACTCATATAATTATAACTTAATTACTATGTTGATTAATTTCAACTAACAATTACATTAAAGACAAATGAACACAGTTATATTAACAATAATTTTAATTCCTATAACTGAAATATATCTTTTTATTAAAATAGGGTCTCAAATTGGAGCATTTAAAACAATTTCTCTAATATTCATTACCGCAATAATAGGTGTTATTTATGCAAGATATGAGGGATTAAATACCTTAAGATCAGGGTTTTCTCAGTTAATAAAAAATGAATTACCTTCTTACGAAATAATATCTGGAGCAATAATAGCTTTTGCTGCATTACTTTTAATAATACCTGGCTTCGCAACAGATTTGGTGGGATTTTTATTAATTTTTCCTTTAACACGTAAACTAATATTAAAGAATTTTGCCAATAAATTTAAAAAAAATAATACAAATAAAAAAGATTTTATTGAAGGAGTATATGAGGATATAGATGACGACAATGACAGAAAAATTTAAAATTCTTGCAAAATATATTAAAGATATTTCAAGTGAGACTCCAAATATAGAAACATACTTATTCGTAAGGGACAATATTTCAAAATATATCTTAAATATTGATATCACATCGAAAGCACTTAAAAATAAATTAATAGAAATTAATGTTACCTTAAAATTTGAAGATAAAGAACCTAACGAAAAAAAATCATATTTTGAGATAGTTTATGCGGCTATTATAAAAATTGATGATGACATAAAAGATAAGAAAGATTTAGAAAAAATAATATTATGTGATGTGCCAAATAAAATTTATCCAGAAATGGAAAAAGCCTTTTTAGATCTCGTTCACAATTCAGGTCACCCAGAAATCAAACTCGAAAAAAAAGTTGATTTTGATAAACTTTATAAAGACCGTTTTAACTAAAAAAGTTTTTTTTCAAATATGATTTTAAATAACTTTTATGCTTTTTAACTTCATCATCTGAGGGTTTAATTATTTTTTTAAAATAAACAACTTTTTTACTATTCAAAAATTCTAATTTATTTTCAGAATTTTGAAAATCTAAAGTAGGTTCTTTTTGATCTGTTAAGTTTACATAAACTTTTGATAATAAGCCACAATCTATAAGAGCTGTATGTTTTGACCTATTAGAATTATCAATTCTATATCTTCGACATAAAGCATCTAAACTTATTGATGATCCAGGAAATTTATCTCTTGCTAAAACCAAAGTGTCAACAACTTCATTATTTATTGAGTCTTTACCAAGTAATTTTAACTCATTGTTTAAATGAGAAAGGTCAAATTCAGCGTTGTGTATAATAAGTCTTTTATCTTTAATGAAATCTAAGAACTCATCAACAATCTCATTAAATTTTTTTTGTTTAGATAAAAATTCATCTGTATATCCATGAACTTCCAAAGCTTTTTCAGATACCTTTCTTTCTGGGTTTATATAGCAGTGAAAATTTTTTTTTGTGGGAATTAAATTCTCTAATTCAATACATCCAATTTCAACAATTCTATGCCCATCTTTTACAGAAAGACCAGTTGTTTCAGTATCTAATACTATTTCTTTCATCCAAAATTTTTCTAATTATATCCCTAACATATTTTTTCACAGATAGCTTATTAAAGTTATTTTTAATAACATATTTTGATTTTTTTTTTTTATAACCTGGTGTAAATTGTAAACTTCGAAATCTATTAATTATTTTTTTATTATAATTTTTTCTTTCTTTTATTCTTTTCAAAATCTCATTTTTATTAGCATCTACAAAAACTAAAATGTCATTTTTTTTGTTTATTTTATTTTCCATTAAGAGAGGGATATCTAAAACTACAATTTTTTTATTTTTATTTTTTTTTAGAAAAATCTTCATTCTTTTTTGAACTTCAGGATGTACGATTTTTGTTATTTTATTTAGGTTAGATTTTTTTGATAAAATTGCGTTTAAAATTTCATCTTTATTTATTGGAAATGAAAATATATTTTTTGGAATAGATTTTCTTAGTTCCTTATAAATTTTACTGTTTTTATTATATAATTTTGCAACTTCTAAATCAGCATTAAATACAGGATATCCAAAAGTATTTGCTACAAAACTTTTTCCTGAACCGATGTCTCCCAATATCCCAACTCTTATCATATCAATCTAAAATTTTAATTATTTCCTCTCCTATTTTTGGTTTAATTCCGTGCCAAATATCAAATGAAGCAAGTGCTTGATAAATAAACATCATTTTTCCATTTTCAGAAATATTTCCTAGTTCTTTGCCTTTTTTTAAAAAATTTGTTTTTGTTGGGTTGTAAATGACATCATAAAACACTTTATTTTTTCCACATTTCGAAAAGTCTAAACTTATTGAGTCATTTTCTTTTAACCCAACACTAGTTGCATTTATAATCATATCAAAATCATTAAGATCACCCCACTCCAAAATATTTAAATTTTTAAACATTTTTTTTAAATCCTCAGCCTTTTTTTTTGTTCTATTGCTTATAGATATTTGTAGAGCTCCCATTTTTTGTAGGGTAAATATTATTGATGGCACAACACCTCCTGCTCCCAATATTAAAAATTTTTTTTTAACAATATCAAATTTTAAATGTCTAATTGCCATTTCAAATCCCTCAATATCAGTATTATGTCCGATTATTTTTTTGTCCTTACAATAAATTGTATTTACTGATTGAGTAATCTCAGCCTCAGAACTTAATTTATCAAGAAAAGGTATTATTTTTTTTTTATAAGGAACGGTAACATTAATTCCATTAATTTGATTTTTCCTTATGCTGTCTATTAAAAACTTTATTTCATTTTCCTCTATTTTTTTTTTTTCATAAATTGCATTTAGACCCATTTCTTTAATCCAATAATTATGTAATTTCGGTGATAAAGAATGATTAATAGGATTTCCAATAACAAGATACTTTTTCATTTAAGAGCGTTTTATCATTATTAATCTAAATTACTTAAATATTCCTTAATTTTTTTTATTGGTAGTCCCATTATGGTATCTTCATCACCTTCAATTTGAGAAAACAACTTTCTTCCTTCACCTTCAATTTGATAAACATTATAAGCATATAAATGTTCATCAGAGATTTTTTGTAGATAATTTATTAAGTCAGAATCTTTCATATTTTTCATTGTTAATGTGGCTTTATCGGTATAATTCCAAATCATTGATCCATTTTTTGAAATACAGACAGAACTAATTAAAAAGTGCTTCTTTCCATTTAGTTTCTTTAAAATAGTCATTGCCTCATCTCTATTACGAGGTTTTGAAATTAATTCACCATTCAGATCTATTACACTATCGGCACCTAAAACTATATGATCATTTTTTTTTTGACTTACCTTGTTTGCTTTTAGTTCAGCTAAATTTTTAGATATTATTTCAGGTGATGCGTTGTCTTTTAACAAACTTGATTTTATTATTTCCTCATCAACATTTGAATGTTCAACTAAAGCTGAGATACCATTATTATCAAGTATTTCTTTTCTTACTTTGCTTTTAGAAGCTAAAATTAATTTAATCATTCTGTTTATAAATTATATAAATTTTTATAATCGATGCAGCTACTTCTTCAACAGATTTTCGAGTAACATCAATTACAGGCCAATTATATTTTCTAAAAGTATTTTTTGCTTGTTCAACTTCTTTTCTAATGTTTTCAAGATCTGTATAAGATTTATTTTCTGATTCTTTAAGGGAATTCATTCTATTTTTTCTTATATCGGCAAGCCTTTCTGGTTCAGTATTTAAACCAATTACACATGCCATCTTTGGATTCTCTTTTAAAGTTTTTGGTATAGAGTTCTCGTTTATTAATGGAATGTTTGATGTTTTAAATCCTTTGTTAGCTAAATAAATTGATGTGGGTGTTTTACTTGTCCTGCTTACACCTAAAAGAATTATGTCAGATTTACTCAACTCTTTGACCATATTACCATCATCATGATTCATCGTAAATTGAATGGCTGCAATTCTTTTATAATACTCATCATTTAAAGCGTATTGCCCGCTTGGTTGGTGTGAAGCTTTTTGATTAAGTAGCTTAGAAAACCTTAATATCAAATCTCCTAAAACACCAAAACAAGGTATTTTTTTATCTTCACTAGTATTAGCTAAAAATTTCGCCAAATTACTGTCTACTATTGAATATAATATAATCGAATTAGAATTTTTTTCGGCGTCAGATAAAATTTTAAAAATTTGATTTTCAGTTCTTGTAAAAGAATAAGTGTGTATTTTATAATTTATATTTTTAAATTGTGCCTTTATGGCAGTAAATATTCTATCCAACGTTTCACCTGTTGAGTCTGAAATTAGGTAAATTTGATATGTATTACTCATGTATAAAAGGTTAATAAATTTTAATTATTTAAATTATATTTAGATAATTTAACATTTTAAAAATTGTGTTGTAAAACAAGACTTTTGTTAACATATTTAAACATATGTATTATTTATGAGGTAAATATGACAATTTGTTAATAAGCTTCAATTTTTCATATATATTAAATAAGTTTAAAGCATTAAATGTTAATAAATTGTTAAAAAAATGTTTATAAAAATTAATCATCATTATTCACATACCATACTAATACTACAATCTATTATATTTAATTAATTATATGTCACCAATTGAAGAAGTAATTATTAATAAAAAATCTACTATTAATCCTATTTGGATAATGAGACAAGCTGGAAGGTACTTGCCGGAGTTTAGAAAAATTAGAGAAGTAAATACTGATTTTGTTAAATTATGTTTAAATGAAAAGTTATCAGCAGAAATAACCCTTCAACCTCTTAAAAGATTTGATTTAGACGCAGCAATAATTTTTTCCGATATATTGATGGTCCCCTTCGGACTAAATCAAAAAGTTGAATTTAAAAAAAATTTTGGACCTATACTGGGAGAATTAAATTTGGATGAAATATCTCGACTGGATGAAATTGATTTTGTTAAAAAAGTATATCCAATTTATAAAGCGATTAATTTAGTAAGTAATAACGATCTAACAAAAAACAAAGCAACCATCGGTTTTATTGGTGCTCCATGGACGTTGTTAGTATATATGCTTAATAAAAAATCACCTAAACAAAATCTTAAAAATAATTTTTTTAAAGATAATTTTTTAATTAACAGAATATTAATTATTTTAGAAAAATTTTTAAAACTTCACATTAAAAATCAAATTGATAATGGAGCAAAAATTATACAAATTTTTGACAGTTGGGCAGGATTATTAGATGATAAAGATCTACCTAATTACGTTTATATTCCTACTTTAAATTTGGTTGAATATGTCAAATCACTCAACGTGCCTGTTATTTGCTTCCCAAGAGGAATTAAGAATTACAAAAGTTTTTGTGAAGTAGTTAAGCCAGACGCTATAAGTATTGATTATGACATTAATCCATCTCAAATTATAAAAGAAATTAGTATTCCTGTTCAGGGTGGTTTAGATCCTAAAATTTTACTTACAAATAAAGAAACACTGAGTAAAGAAGTAAAAAAATACCTAAATATATTTAAGGATCATCCGTATATCTTTAATTTAGGTCATGGAGTGTTACCTGAAACAAATCCTGAAATGATGGATTACCTGGTGAAAATGGTTAAAGATTATTAAATTATGAATTATGAACATCCAAAAAGAAAAACCAAAGTAGTTTTTGTTCAACTAGGATCACCTGCTGCACCAACAACAAAAGCATTAAGAAAATACCTTCGATCTTTTCTGGGAGACCCTAGGGTTGTAGATATAAATCCTTGGCTTTGGAAAATAATTTTAAATCTTTTTGTGCTACCTTTTAGACCAAAAAAATCAGCAAAACTTTATGCTAGAATTTGGGATGGTAAAAGTTTTCCTTTAATAACCAATACTAGAGATTTCACAAAAAATGTTAGTGAAGAATTAAAGAAAATAGACCCAAATGGTTATGTTGAAGTTAATCATGCATTTCTTTTGTCACCTCCTTATGTAAATGAAGTTTATGACAGTTGGGAAAATGATTTAAAAAAAGGCACCGGTGCCACTAAATTATTAGTCATACCGTTGTTCCCACAGTATTCAGAGAGTACAATTGCCTCTGGTATTGATGCTTTAGCGAGAGAACTATCAAAAAGAGTTAAAATACCAACTTTTGAAGTAATAACTAATTTTCATAGAACTCATGCTTTTATTGATAATTCGGTTAATCAAGTAGACGCCAAACTCAACGAGTTAATTCAACAAGGGAAAAAAATTGATAGTCTTGTGATAACTTTTCACGGCATGCAAAAAAGACGTATTGTAAACAAAGGTGATGATTATTACAGACATTGTTACGAAACATTTTGTCTTATAACTAATAGTTTAAAAAATATTAAACCAGAACAGTGTTCAATGAGCTTTCAAAGTCGTTTTGGATCTGAAGAATGGATAACTCCTTATACTGAAGATGTGGTAAAAAAATTGATTTCTGATGGTAAAAAGGAGATTGTTATATACTCCCCAAGCTTTGTTGCAGATTGTTTAGAAACGACAGATGAGTTGGGCCACGAATTAGTAAATGATGCTAAAGAATGGGGTGGCAACATATATCCTGTGGAGTGTTTAAATACTAACAGAAATTGGTGCAAAGATTTTGCAAAATATACATTTATTCAAGCAGAAGGTTCGGCACAAGACAAGGAAGATATTGAATATCAGGTTGATAAAAAATATTATCAAATAATGCCAGAACAAGTAATGAACAAAAAATAATAATTCGAAATGTCTAATTCTTTAATAATTTATTCAAGCACAGATGGTCATACCAAAACTATTTGTGAAAGAATTATTAATTTTTCAAATGATATAGCCAAAGTAAAAATGGTACCCTTAGAGGAGGCAGCAAGAATTGATATATCTGAGTTTTCTAAAATTATTATAGGAGCAAGTATAAGGTATGGTAAACATTCTAAAGAACTTTATAAGTTTATTAAGTTAAATAAAAAAATATTGGATATCATAGAAAGTACTTTTTTTTCAGTAAATGTGGTTGCAAGAAAACCAGAAAAAAATACTCCCAATACTAATCCTTATGTAAAAAAATTTCTAAAAATCTCAAAATGGAAACCAAAAAAAATTGGAGTCTTCGCGGGTAAAGTTGACTATCCTAAATACAATTTGTTTGATAAATATATTATCAGATTAATTATGTTTATCACAAAGGGGCCCACAGATATTTCAAGGTCCTATGATTTTACAGATTGGGAAAAAGTAGATGTTTTTGCTAAAGAATTATGGCTTAATCCTTAAAAACCCTTAAATGACGCTATTTTAAATCAATATGATCTCTCTTGTAATAGTTGAAAGAGTATATATATTATAATCATATTAAGTCCTTAATATACCCAATCATGAACATTCAAGAATTAAAATTAAAATCTTCCGAACAGCTAATTACTCAAGCAGAAGAGCTTGGGATTGAAAATGCTAGCACCCTAAGAAAACAAGAAATTCTTTTTGCGATTTTGAAGAAAGTTGCTGAAAAAGAGGAAATTACAGGCGCTGGTGTTTTGCAACTTTTACAGGATGGATTTGGTTTTTTAAGAGCAATGGAGTCAAATTATCTACCTGGCCCTGATGATATTTATGTTAGCCCAAGTCAAATTAGAAAATTTGGTTTAAGAACTGGCGACACTGTCGAAGGACCAGTCAGAGCACCAAAAGAAGGTGAAAGATATTTTGCATTACTGCAGGTGAGTAAAATTAATTTCGAGGAGCCTGATAAATCTAGGCATAAGATTGCATTTGATAACTTAACTCCCTTGTATCCAGACAAGCAATTAGTAATGGAAGTTGAGATGGCTAAAACAGAGAAAAAACCTGACTTAACACCTAGATTGATTGATTTAGTCAGTCCTATTGGTAAAGGACAAAGATCAATTATTATATCTCCGCCTAAGGCTGGAAAAACAATGATATTACAAAGTATTGCTAACTCTATAGCTAAAAATTATCCAGAATGTTACCTGATTGTACTATTAATAGACGAACGTCCTGAAGAAGTAACCGACATGCAAAGAACCGTTAAAGGTGAGGTAATAAGTTCAACATTTGATGAGCCAGCTCAACGACATGTTGCTGTTGCTGAGATGGTTATAGAAAAAGCAAAAAGATTAACTGAACATAAAAAAGATGTAGTTATATTATTAGACTCAATTACAAGATTAGGAAGAGCATACAATGCAGTGATTCCAAGTTCAGGAAAAGTTCTAACTGGAGGTGTTGATGCTAATGCACTTCAAAGGCCAAAAAGATTTTTTGGAGCTGCAAGAAATATAGAAGAAGGTGGATCTTTAACTATTATTTCCACTGCTTTGATTGACACTGGAAGTAGAATGGATGAGGTAATTTTTGAGGAGTTTAAGGGAACTGGAAATAGTGAAACTGTTCTAGATAGAAAAATTGCTGATAAAAGGATTTACCCAGCAATAGATATAACTAAATCAGGGACTAGACGAGAGGAATTGTTATTTGACAAAAACGATCTCCAAAAAATGAATGTTTTAAGAAGAATCATTGCTCCGATGGGTACTATGGATGCAATAGAATTTATTAGTTCAAAGTTAAAAGATACAAAAAATAATGCTGAGTTCTTTAATTCAATGAATAAACCAGCTTAAAATTTTAAATATAACCCAATTCCTTCATTTCTTTGTTAAATATTTTTTCAATATCATCCTGAATTTTTTTATCTAATACTTTTCTCCAATCGTTATTTGGACCTTTGTTAAAAAATCTAATTTTGTTTTTTTTTAAGTCATACACATTTTCACTGAATAATCCCTTCTCTTCTAAATTCTTTAAATGATTAAATGAGGTTGTATTTATAATATTTTTAATCTTTTCAGGATTTACTTCAACTGTCATAAATTTTCTTAAAAAAATAATAATCCTTTCCATCACCTTTTCAGTATCTAAAATCAGATCCTCATATTTAATCAATAATAAGTTTGAATCCCCTTTAGTCCAAAAGTTATAATGATCGGACCATGATCCTAATAATGTAGCAATATCAGCATCATCATTATCTCTTGGTACTCTTGATAAAATTTTTTGAGAAATTAAAAAATCTTTAGCCTCTTCATCGCTATTTTTATTATAGTGGGTTTTTATTGAATTAATTAAATTTCTTGGATCTCTAACTACATAAATAGTTCCTAAAGTGTGTGACCTATTTGTAAAAGAATTTTTATTCACTGCACAATTTAAATTATGAGTTTTAAAAAACTTTATTTCTTTAGTACGGTTTATTTTGTCCTGTGCTAATAACCAGAATTTAGATATTTCAGTAATATCATTAAAGTTTTTTGTGAAATCTATAAAATAATTTCTAGTTGGAAATTGTTTTATCTTTTTTATTAAATTAAAGTCAAAAACTCCATCATTTGTATATAATAAAGATGCTATAATTGATCTTAACCATGTATTTCCACTTTTAGGGTATGATGCTATCCATATAATCATTAAAATTTTAATTATATCCAATAAAATAATTCAGGATATAATAAATTAATGACTATATACGCACTATCTTCCGGACCAGGTGTTTCTGGCGTTGCGATTATTAGAATTTCTGGTTCTGAGACTTCTGAATTGATCAAGTCACTTACTAATAAGGATTTGCCAAAGCCAAGAATGGCTACTCTTCGAAAAATAAACAATATCAACACTTCTGAGCTTATAGATGAAGGGATAATTTTATGGTTTCCTGGCCCTGAGAGCTACACAGGTGAGGATATGGCTGAGATTCATGTCCACGGTGGCAAGGCTGTGGTTTTGGCAGTTCAAAATGAGATCTCTAAACTTAAAAATTGTAGACTAGCTGAACCTGGAGAATTTACAAAGCTTGCTTTTCAAAACGGGAAGATAAATTTGCTAAAAGCAGAAAGTATTGCTGATTTAATCTCAGCAGAAACTGAAATTCAAAGACTACAAGCTACAAAAATAATGAAAGGTAAATCCTCTGATAAATTTAATGAGCTGAGGGATAAATTATTAAAAATTTTATCATTTGTTGAGGCTAAAATAGATTTCCCCGATGAGGATCTTCCGAATGAAAATTTAAAAAAGATAAAACAGGATTCTTCAAGCGTCTTAAATGAAATTAATAAAATCTTAGATGATCAAAAGATAGGAGAAATAATTCGTGAAGGTTTTAAAATTGCAATTGTAGGACCAACTAATGCGGGCAAATCAAGTTTATTAAACAATCTATCTAACAGAGAGGTGGCTATAGTTTCTGAATTTGCTGGAACTACACGAGATGTTGTTGAAGCACATTTAAATATAGATGGGTATCCAGTTATTATTTCGGATACTGCGGGTATAAGAGATTCAAAAGATGAAATAGAAAAAAAAGGAATAAGATTATCTCTAAAAAAAGCAGAAAATGCTGACTTAAAATTAGTAGTAGTTGATGCTAAAAACATTGATTTAAGCGGTTTTTTGAATGATTTGTTGAAAAATGATGCAATTTTAATTATCAATAAATCGGATCTTTTAAAAGAAGAATTAGATCCTAAAATTCTTAAACTCAACCACGTTTTAATATCATTAAAAGATAATTTAAATATAGATGAATTAATTTTTAAAATTAAAAACAGTCTAAAAAATAAATTCATAACTGAAGAAGATATTTTGATCACTCGTGAAAGACATAGACAGCATTTAGTACAATGCGTAAATCATTTAAAAAATTTTTTAGATAAAAATGATAAAATGGATTTTGACAAGGCAGCTGAGGATTTAAGATTAGCAACTAGACATTTGGGCATGATAGTCGGGAAAATTGATGTAGAGGAGATATTAGGTAGTATTTTCAACGATTTTTGTATTGGAAAATAATAGTCATTTTGCTGGAATTTTAGGCCTTTTTTTCATATTTTTGTTGGTAATAAAGACTTATTTAAGTAACAAAACTCAAATCTTGTAAAAATCGTAATCAAATATAAATTTAAATCATGAAAAAAGATTTATCATTTGATGTTGTAGTAATTGGTGGTGGGCATGCAGGTTGTGAGGCAGCAGCAGCATCTGCACGTCTTGGAATTAACACTGCTTTATTCACCCACAATAAAAATACAATAGGAGAAATGTCATGCAATCCAGCTATTGGAGGTTTAGGCAAAGGTCATTTAGTGAGAGAAATTGATGCTTTAGATGGAGTAATGGGTGAGGTAGCTGATAAGTCTGGAATACAGTTTAGACTGTTAAATAGAAGTAGAGGTCCAGCAGTAAGAGGACCAAGAACTCAATCTGATAGATCATTATATCGTAAATTTATGCAAGAAAAACTTGTAAACTACTGTAATTTAAACATTTTTTCGGATCCTGTAATTAAGTTTATTTTTAATAATAATGAAATAAAAGGATTTTTAACATCAAAAGGTAATAAAGTAAGTTGTAACAAGTTAATACTTACAACTGGTACATTTTTAAATGGTCTGATACATATTGGTGATGAAAGAACACCTGCTGGTCGATATAATGAAAAGCCAAGTACTGGTTTAACTGAACAATTAGAAAAATATAATTTTAAAATAGGTAGACTAAAAACAGGGACACCACCAAGGTTAGATTCTAGATCAATTAATTTTAAAAAATTGGAAAAACAATTTGCAGATGATGATCCTTATTTTTTTTCCTTCTTAACAAAAAAAAATTTAAACCAACAAGTATCCTGTTCTATGACCTATACCAATGAAAAGGTTCATAAGATTATTAAAAAGAATTTATCTAAAAGTGCAATGTACTCTGGTAGTATTCAAGGTGTTGGTCCAAGATATTGTCCTTCAATAGAAGATAAAATAGTAAAATTTGCCGATAA
>VMHT01159682.1_pt1 | contig 18511 bp, 15 predicted proteins | sample 4693611 | NCBI WGS metagenome assembly VMHT01 (sample SAMN12280063, study PRJNA550983) | marine metagenome | isolation source: seawater sampled from same location over 5 years 0.02-0.2 micron viral filtrate | place: USA: collected off the coast of southern California halfway between the port... ...
CTAATAGAAGAGACTGAGAAAAATGAAACGAATGCTTTAGCGGAATCATTTACATGAAAGTAAAAGTATTTATAACCTTAGACATTGACAAAGAGGAATACCCAATGCCCTCTGATGGAGATGTTGCATCTGAAATAGATGATGGCTTACGTGACTACATCCATGATGTAGGAGGTTTAGAGGTATCATCATTAAAAATTACTATGGAGAGATAGACATGCACACAAATAACTATTTAAGTTCTGACTACCAAAACTTTATTGCACTATCACGTTATGCCAGATGGAGAGAAGGTGAGCAAAGGCGTGAAGGTTGGCTTGAAACAGTCGAGAGATACTTTAACTATCTTGAGGACTATGTACGAGAGAAGTATGGCTACATGATGCCTGATGATATACACAAGAAACTATCTAGTGCAGTGCAGGACTTAAATGTTATGCCCAGTATGAGAGCATTGATGACAGCAGGTGCACCACTAGACATATGCCATGTGCCTAGCTACAACTGTTCATACATGACAGTAGATACACCAAGAGTATTTGATGAGTGCATGTACATTCTTATGTGTGGTACAGGTGTTGGCTTCTCTGTTGAGAAAAAGTACACAGAGAAACTACCCTTTGTAAATGAAGAACTACACCATTCGGATACAGTAATTAAAGTAGGAGACTCACGTGTTGGTTGGGCAAAGTCTCTTAAGGAATTACTAGCTATGCTATACTCTGGTCAGATACCTACATGGGATGTCAGTGAGGTACGTCCTGCTGGTGCTAGGTTAAAGACCTTTGGTGGTAGGGCATCTGGTGCAGCACCACTAGAGGATCTGTTTAACTTCTGTATTGAGAAGTTTAAAGGTGCGGTAGGACGTAGGCTAACCCCATTAGAATGCCATGACATCATGTGTAAAATAGGTGAGGTAGTAGTCGTAGGTGGTGTAAGACGTAGTGCGTTGATAAGCCTGTCAGACATTGATGATGACCAGATGCGTCATGCTAAGTCAGGAGATTGGTGGAACAATGAAGGACAGAGAGCACTAGCTAACAACAGTGTAGCCTATGGCACTAAGCCTGACATGGGAACATTCATGCGAGAGTGGACAGCATTGTACGAAAGTCAGTCGGGTGAACGTGGTATATTCAACAGACAGTCAGCACTGAAGCAAGCATCTAAAACTGGCAGAAGAAATGGTGATCATGTCTTTGGTTGTAATCCATGTTCTGAGATTATACTAAGACCATTTCAGTTCTGTAACCTGTCAGAAGTAGTCGCACGTAATACTGATACACTTAAAACACTTAAAGAGAAAGTAAAGTTAGCTACTATATTAGGTACATTACAATCTACACTTACTGATTTTAGATACCTACGTAAGATATGGAAGATTAACACAGAAGAAGAAAGATTGTTAGGTGTATCTCTTACAGGTATCATGGACTGTCCATTATTAAATGGTAAACAACAAAGCCTTAGTCTTCCTAAAGTACTAGAAGAACTAAAGCAAGTAGCTGTGGATACCAACAAAGAGATAGCAGAAGCAATAGGCATTAACATGTCAGTGGCTATTACGTGTGTTAAGCCATCAGGTACTGTGTCACAGTTAGTAGACAGTGCTAGTGGCATTCATGCAAGGCACAGCCCATACTACATCAGGACAGTACGTGCTGATAACAAAGACCCTATGACACAGTTCATGGTTGATATGGGTATACCTAATGAGCCTGACGTTACTAAGCCATTAGACACTACAGTGTTTAGCTTTCCTACTATTGCACCAACAGGTGCTGTAACACGCCATGACATGACAGCTATAGAGCAATTAAATCTGTGGCTAATGTATCAAACACACTGGTGTGAACACAAACCATCTGTTACAATATCAGTTAAGCAGAATGAATGGATGGAAGTAGGAGCATGGGTATATGAGAACTTTGATGATCTATCAGGCATCAGCTTCCTACCTTACAGTGAGCATGTGTATAAGCAAGCTCCCTATCAAGAGGTAGATAAGTCTACATGTATGGAGATGGTTAAGCGTATGCCAAGCAGAATAGATTGGAGTAAGCTATCCGACTATGAAAAGGAAGATGGCACATCAGGAGGCAGGGAACTAGCCTGTTCAGCAGGGGTGTGTGAAGTTGTTGATTTAACTACATAAGGAGTATATAATATGATTGCACTAGATATAACAGACGACATGGTAGTAGAAGCTAGGCACAAGATGTTAGAGATGGGCATGTTACAACAGTCTATCTTGAATGGTGGAGGTACACTAGCAGGTTTCATAGGGGAGCAGGTAGCTCTGAAAGTAATGGGAGGTAAGTGGTTGAACACTTATGACTATGACATCATGCTTGACAATGGTAAGACAGTAGACGTAAAGACAAAGCAGACAAGTGTACCTCCACTAAGTCATTACGAATGTTCTGTGGCTAAGTTAAATACCAGACAGAAGTGTGACATGTATGCCTTTGTACGTGTTAAGAAAGATCTTAGCACTGCATGGTTCTTAGGTAGTAAAGATAAGATAGAGTACTTTGACAATGCTGTGTTTAAAAAGAAAGGCGATAAAGATGGTGACAATAACTTTGTTATCAGGTCTGATTGTTATAATATGGCAATTACTGAATTGGATCAACCGAATTAGCAGGGAGAAGTAGTATGCGTAGAGGACTAAATAAGAATGATGCACCACTAAAGATACAGTGGCGTAGAGGTTACGATGCTTTCTACAGGGGAGCAAAGTATACCAACCCATACAAAGAAAACTCCATGCAATCTAGAGAGTGGGAACGTGGTTATAACAAGGCCTACTTTGAGACACTACGAAAGGTGAAGCATGAAGAGCAACTTAGAACAGTCGGCACTTAACTGGTTGAAGGAGAGATATGCAATGTTAGATTTTAATGATTACCAAAAGATCGCACAGACAACAGCTATATATCCAAAGGAATATAGGATTACATATCCAGCTTTAGGTTTGGTTGGGGAAGCAGGTGAGGTAGCCAATAAGGTAAAGAAACTTATTAGGGATGGTGAAGATACCATGCCTCACGATTGGAAGGAACAACTAGCCTCAGAGATAGGTGATGTACTGTGGTACTGTGCAGCACTGGCATCTGATCTTGACATGTCGTTGAGTGTTATAGCTAAACAGAATAAGGATAAGCTAGAAGCTAGGTTAAAGAAAGGTACGATACAGGGTAGCGGAGATAAGAGGTAGTTATCTACTTCTCATCTGCTGTCCTAGTTTAGACCCATGAAGTAGATGGTTTCTGTCAGGTTCTTCTTCTTGCATCTGTTGTACATTTTTACCATATGTATCCATGTATACACTGTTTGCTAATGCTCTACCCTTTGCACCTAATTTAATCCATCTACCTCTATCAAAGGGTGATGGCCCTGTTGGACCTGATACTTCTCTAGCAGCAGTCTCTCCTAGTATTCTAGCTAATTGGTTGTACTTACTTACTGCTTGATCTATTTCATTAGATCTTCTAACTTTATCTAGTTTTTTATACGAATCAGATTGTATTAGTTTTACTAATTCTTTTTCTATTATCGGACCTAGATATTTATTTACATGACTAGCTGCTGTTCTATCACCTGTGTTTAAAGTTAGTGTAAAATCTTTTTTTCCTAAAGTACGTAACTCTTTTTCTACTTCATTGTATTGAGCGTAAGTAGTTGTACCAAAAAATGCTCTCATAAATGGGTCCATTCTGTACTGATCTGCTTCTCTAGTTGGAAATTCTTTTACTGGTAATGTCTGTTTAAGTAAAGGAATACGGTATGTGTATCTGTTAGTAGTAGCATCAACAACTCTCTCTTTAAAACCTGTTCCTTCAACCTGACCGGGATCTCTTCTCACTGCCTCATTTTCATCAAAGAACGATACTATATCAGATATAAATCCTAATCCTGTTAATGATCTACCACTAACCTCTCCAAAATAATTACCTACTTTATCTGCAAACTGTTCTAAAGAAATATCCGCATCTTCTTTACCCGACATAGCCTCTATTAGAAAGGACACTATATCTTCTGCTGTACCAGCATAGTCTCCCGATCTATATCTAACACCTGTATAGTCTTTTATAAACTGTGCGTAGTCTACATTGTTTGAAAGACTTAACCCATCTCGTAGATTATTTCTCATCTTAACTAACAAATCAGCAAGTGCTAGGTGTGCACCAGTAGGCCAAAACCTAGCTGTATCGTACAACTCTCCATTATCACCACGTATAACTGTAGCAGGAAGATCTTGATTTTCTTCCCTGTATTTAAAACCTGCATATAATAGTGCACTACCCATAAACCCTTTTGCTAAACGATCTCTTGCTCTCATTATTTCTACAGGAGTTTCAGCCTCAAGCAACTCATCTCCTTGTTTTTTTAACATTTTATTTATACCTATGGTAGCAGCTCTACCAACTGATCGCACAGATCTACCAGCTTCTACACCTACCTCTTTAACAAAACCTGCTGGACTATGCGTTAGCTGATGACCTAATGCATTGACCATAAATCTAGCAAAAGGAAATTCACCAGTTCCTATTACTGGTACAAATGGTAGACTCTCTACTAAGCGAACTACAGCGTGTCCACCTGCTTCTAGTGTTCTTCCTACTGCATCCCCCTCTCCTGTATGACTTAATTTTCTAGGCATGGCAGCAAAGGTAGCTATCATAGACTGTCTGGCTGAGTCTCTTAGCGTATCAGTATTAAGTTCTCCACCTCTTGCTACTAATTCGTCATAGCTCTGCCCTACTCTTCTAAGTTTTTTATCTATATCAGCAGCAAATATTGCTCTTCTGCCATATATATCTACTATCATGTTAAGATGATTAGCAAATGTAGCAAATTTACTTAACCCAGTATTTGCATCAAAGCCGCTGACAGATCTATCTATAGTTCTAGCAATATTAGGATTATATTTTGTTAGATACTCTGTCATTTCCTGTGCTAAAACAGGATCTTTTAAAAATAATATAGGTGCAAAAGTATCTTTTACCATATTACGAAGGCCTGTTTGAAAACCTTCAACAGATGCTTTTCCTGTTGCTGCACTCTTTAAGGATCTACCAGCATGATGAACTGCTGTTTCAAGTGCATTACCTGCTACCTGTATTGTCTGTGTGCCAAATAAACTAAATACGTTAGCAGCTGTAGTGCCTAGTTGTATAGTTGCTAATGCTCTGTTCTCTCTATCTAATCTTCTAGCTCCCTGTACAATGTATTTATAAAACCAATTATCATAGGCTGGTCTTTTTCTTTCTGATAATAGATCTATTGCTTCTACAAATTCTTTATTAGCAGGGTCTTTTCTAAATGCTTGTATACGTTTACCTAAACTACCAAGCATACCTATAGCTCTACCACCCTCACTCCATGATACAGCAGTCATAGCTTCAAACTGTTCTGCATTAAGACCTGCTTTATTTAGAGCTTTATCTAATAAATCGGGATCTAGTTTTCTAGCAGCGGATAACTTAGCAATTTTATTTACCATCACATTAACTTTAAGATTAGTAAAATCGTCTACTGACATATCCATAGAGTTTGCTAATTGTTTTATTGTACCTAATTCTTCATGCTGTCTAAAGATAGTTTCGGCTACCTTTGTAACTCTAGAGAGTACATCGTTTCTTACTTTTACATCTAGTAAATCTAAATTCTCAGCATTACCCAAATCGTCTAGTAGCTTTTTACCATCAATAGGATTCATTACATCTGATGCTACCTCTTCACTATCACCTGTTTCATTTTGTTTTTTTCTTTGGATATTGTCAACTATCTTATCGCTTTCTTCTTTGTCTTTTTCGTTAAGTTTATATTTCTGTGCATCTTTCTTTCTCTTTTGTAACAAATCGTCTGTCTGCTTAATAGAAGATACCATTCTACCTTTTTCAAATTCTCTAGCTCCAAAGGCTCCTAACGTACCACCTATGAAACCAGATAGACCAGCCTGTATAGGTTCTATCTCAAACTCTTCTTGTGTTAAATGAGCCTGTTGCACACGTTGGGTTCCAATATTTCTGGCTGCTTCACCCGATCCTTCTACTGTACCACCTATAATTAAACCACGTTTAGCTCCTATCTTTTTTGCTTCTTTAAGTGCAGCAGCTCGGCCTGAAGTTTTCAGTGTTTGTTTTATAGTTTCTAATGCTCCCTTAGTAAAGAATCTACCTACCAAACCAGTTAGTAATAGTACAGGATCAGTTACGTTAAACCAAAAGAAATCAATTAATGCAGATTTAGTACTACCACCACCTTCTTGTGCAAAACCCGGTATATTATTTTCTACATCAATGTATAGATCTACTAGCTTATCTCTATCTTTTACATCAGCAGTACGTATCCAATCTACTTCCTGTCCTAAATTAATAAAGTTATTTTCTAAAGCTCTTTTATAAGTTAGAAACTCCTCTAGATATTCTTCATTACTCATTTCTTCTTTTTGTATTCCATTCTCACCATAACGAGACTCAAAGAACTCACGTAATAACTTCATCCTACCATCATCAGCTGCCCATTCCTGTACAGATATTTTAGTAGGGTCTTTTTCTAACTCCATGCCAGCCATTAATGAACGTGATTTAGGAGCTATAACTTGTGGTGGTAGATCCCTTGATGCTCTAGATAATGGTGCAGGAGGTTCTATATCTAACTCATCCTCATCTCCACGTTCTTCTGCGGTATCCATAGCATCTAAGGATATTTGTTCTATAAATCGTACATCTTCTTCTTCTTCTTGTGCACTAGCAAGTGGCTCTTCTATTTGGTCAGTATCAGATACTTCATCAAAAGATATTTGATTTATAAAGTCTACATCTGCTTGTTCATCGCGCATCGTTTGAGTATCAGATACTTCATCAAAAGATATTTGATTTATAAAGTCTACATCTGCTTGTTCATCTCGTTCTGTTTCTAGTGACATGTATGTATATACTTTCTTAATTGGTAGCTTCTAATCGTACAATTAATTTATTTAAAATAGTATTTGCATTTGCTCTTGTTAGGGTATTGTCACGCCGTAAAATCATATCTATCATAGCGTTACGTGTTGGAGAGTTAGGACCACTGCCTTTAGCGATCCTAGCACCATCTAGTACAGCAGAATTTTGTTCAAGATCTTGTGTTATAGCATCTATTTTAGCTATTGAAGCACCAGCTGCACCACTACCATCGAGCGTATCAGCAGCAGGTCTTGGCCCTTCTGTAATAGCACGTTGAACTGTATTTCTTTCTTGCAAAAGTTCTGTAAGTTTATCTCTATATCCACCTTGTTGATTTACTAAAGATTTTGCATGGGCATCTGCATTAGTAGCACGAGTCACCATATTAATAGCTCTTTTATACGATTCAATTTGTTTATCTAACTGTTTTAATCTAACTTGAGTAGGATTTAAAAACTGTTCAGTGACTCTCCCATTATCACCAATTACAACATCAGTCATACCTCCTTTAGTGGGGTCATAAGTTCTATTAGTTAAATTTATACTGTCATTTAATACAAGTCTAACATCGTTACCTGTTATATCAGTAGGTGCAGCTCTCTTAGCCCCATATAAAATCTGTATTGTCTGAAGCATTTCTTTTGATCTACTATCATCTCTACCATACCTGTCTACTAAAGTTGCATACTCTGACATTAAATCTCTATCAGTATCACCCGAAATAAGTTTTGCTATTTTACCAAAAGTAGCAGCTTTAGTATTTTCTTCTTGTAGTTGTGCTTCTAACTTTTGTCTTTCTTGTGGAGGCAGATTTGGATTAGCTAACTTACCACTAAAAAATTGAATCTTACGTACAATATCCTGTTTTTGTTCGTTAGTATCTTTAAGAATAGGCATTGCTTCATCTAATTTAGCTAATGATGTATCTTGGGGTAAGCCAGTTAGATCCTGTTTAGATATACCACCTACACTTTGTACTAGTGAATCTGATACTTCTCCTATTCTTTTTGGTCCACCAATACCAAATAACTTACTATACCCACCAGCAGAAGACTCTGGAACAGCTATAGGTTTTATAGGAGCAACACTAAGCTGTGAGATAGCACGTAATGATTCTAAAGACGGTGCAGTATTATTATCATTTAACTGTATACCTACATACTCAGCAGGACTCATGTCATATGATCTAGCTACCTTTATTAAATTAGCAGTAGCCTCTTCTGCATAACCAAGACCACCTTTTTCTACAAAGTTTTTAAGTATTATGTCTGCTCCCGGTCCTAGTTGAGCAGCTAGTTTTTGTGTCTTTTCAAAACTTTCTCTAACATCTTTATCTCTTTGATCACTACGTTGCATAGTTCTTTCAGCACGTAGTTTTGCAAGCTGTTTCGTTTCTAACTTTCCAGCCTCAAGATCTTTTGATATAACTTCTTCTGCTCCTGTAGCAATACCTGCTAGTAATCCTGATGCAAATCCCATTACTGTCTCCTGCTCATTAACCCACCACCCATGTCAGGTTCTACAACTGGCATAGGTATATCTTCTGGTTCTTCATTTGTTTTTTCTGTAGTAAATTTTTCTAACTTAGATAGTAGCAATGCAGTATTCATAGGCTTATCTGTTGTGCTTTCTTCCATACCACTATTGTACTCTATACCAGCAGCTTCTACTGTAATCAACATCATCTCCATAATCACAGGAAGTGCAAGTATGCCAGAGTCTACACTATGTATGCCCTGCATTACACTATTCATCTGTATTGTATTAGCTATTGCGGTTAATGGAATGCCTGACTCTGCTACATCAACTAGCATATCAGCAAAATTATCTTCAGCTAACTTCTCTACGTAATATTCTGCTACATCTTTAGTGTCAACAAAACGTGGCGGTTGTTGCCAAGGTCTGTTGCCTACCTCTGTAGTTAATGACATGCCCGGAATAGGTGCATCAAATCTAGGTCCATCAACCATTGCCTATATTACCTCTCTCTTCCTGTATAGCACTTACATACTCTTTTATTATAGCTATAGGTTCTGCTTGTGATGTAGATGTTTTCTTAGTGTCCATGTTACGTGTTAGCAATCCTTTACTCTTAACTTCGGGTTTAGGAGCATTCATGGTTTTCATTATTCTTTTGTAAACATCTGTTGTATAATTAGTATTCATAATATATATATCCTTATTTAATCTTTGCACCTATAAAAGCAGCACCTAATGTACCAACTAAATTACCTATTGCAGATCCTGCGGCAGTGCTACTTGCTTCATCAGCTATATCTCTACGTGTATCAGCACTTATATTAGCCTCTGCTAGTGACGCTATTCTATCTAGTTCATTCTCAGCAGAGGTATATGCAAATTCAATCATATCTGAATACTGTTGCCATAGATCGCTATATGCTGTATTAGATATGTCTAGCAAAGCTGAAGCATTTAATTCGTTAGTACGATTCTGTGCAGCTGTATCTGCTGTAGCTATTTGTCTACGCCATACTGCATTTGCCTGATCAATGACTAGTCTATTCTGTGCATTGAACTGATCACGTTGGTTCTCTATCTCTGCATTAAATCTACTGACAGTACCATCCTGCCCTGCATTAAACTGTGCTATAGCATTCTTCTGTGCATCATTAAACTGACTAGTCTGTGTAGCTAAGTTAGCAAAGAATTGATTTGACTGATTATCAGATGAAGCATTAAACTGCTTACGTGCATTGTCTGCTGCACTGTCAGTAAACAGAGACTGTATGCGTTGCTGTGCATTAAACAGTGTAGTCTGCTGATCATTACTTACATCAGTTAGATCTTTCTGTAAGAATGCTTGTGCTTCCTGTACAGCTGCCTGTTGTCTGTTATTAAGGTTTGATATATCTAACTGTGCTAGTGATGCAATCTCTGCCATCTGTACAGCTTGTCTATTACTTAAGTTACTTAGGTTCATTGTGTTTGCAATGTTACTATTCTCTAGCTGCACCTGTTGTTGTGCAGTAAAGTTCTTATCTGCAATGTCAGATACTTTTGCTGCATTCATTACACGAGCTTGGAAACCTTGATCAAATTCCTGCCCCATAAAACTAGCACGTTGCTGTGCATAGAACATAGCCATCTGTTGTTTGTTAGATAAGTTCTGTCCTTCAAACTGTGCCTGTATCTGTGCATCTGCCTGTGCTATAGGTAAGGCTGACTCCATTGCTGCCTGTACAATAGCCTGTCCAGCTATAGATGAGGAACCTAATCCACGCCTAACCATTTCAGCAGTAGCGGCTCTCATTGCACCAGCAGCCCATGATGGGGGATTAGATGCATCAAAGTCAGTTAATAGATTACTAAGTTGTCCAGCTACAGTGGCAGAAGCAGTGGGGTTAGCAGACTGTGCAACTATCTGTTCTACAAACTTAGCAGCTTCAGATGCTTCTGCAACAGGAGCTACTGTTTCTGCTGTTGTTATACCTGCACGTTGTACTTGTGTGCTAGGATCAATTGCTATACCTGTACCTGTCTCAGCAGCCTGTCCTGTTACAGCAGAAGTAGTTTGTTGTGCTGCATCTGGTTTAGCTTTAGTCAGGCTCATAGTACGTCCAGTAGTTGCATCAGTTACACCTTGAACACCAGTTGCTGTGCCTGTTGTATCTGCTACCTGTGCTAATGAAGTACCTTCTTGTGTAGCTGTAGCACCTGTTGGTGTAGATGCTCTACCAGCAGTAGCTACTGGATCTGTTGCACCTAACTGACTGTCAGTTGTACTAACATCTGTACCTGTAGGAATTGTACCATCTGGACCAGCTATTTTTTGTGCATCTAAACGTGTACCATCTGCTAATACAGGAGTTTCTAATCTAGATGCACTTATGTCTGCTATATTAGTTAAACCTGCATATGGAGATTGTGGTGGTACAAGTGCATCTATCTTAGGTCTTTTGTTCTGTAGCATCTCCTGTCTACCAAACTGTATAAAGTGTGCTGTTAAATCGTAGTCACTTAAGTTTGCAAGATCAGGATTATTATCTCTATAGATTTGTAACTGTGCAGCATTTAATATCTGTGCATTTCTATCAAAGTTAGTTGCACCTGATGCTCCACCAATAGCTATGTATGTTGTACGTAACTCTCTTGGTGTCATATTCTGAAATGCTGGATTAGAATATCTAAATGCTTCTAGCTGTTGTGGTGTTAGATCAAATACTACAAGAGGTGGTCTAGCACCAGATGCTATTTCATCTCTACCAAACTGTGCGTAGTGTGATCTAGCTTCAGCTAAAGTATCTATGCCAGCTGCACGTAAGTCAGGAAACTGATCTAAGTAATCCATAATAACTTCATCTGGTGCATCATCAAAATTAGTTGGTTCTAGTGACAAACCAGTTAAAGGATTAATTCTGCTACTATTACCAAAAGCATCATAGTGTGCCTGTGCTAATCTTTGGTTTTTCTCTTGTTCAGTTAGTCCTTCTAATGATGCTGGATCTAAACCAAATGTATTACCTGCATTAATAGCATCTACAATGTCCTGTCTATTTGCTAAGTATACACCACCATCTACAAGCGCACCTTGTCCGGGTATTACAGTTTGACCTGCACCTGCATCTGTACCTACACCTGCATCTGTACCTGCTGATGATGCAGTTATCTGTACACCCGGTTGATACTGTCCAACAGGCAACTGTGCATTACGAAATGCTGGCATTGCATTTATAGCTTCTTGTTGTTCTGGAGTACTAGAATAAAAGTTACGTATGTGTTGTTGTTCTGGAGTTAAACTTTCATTAGGTATAGATGCTAACTCTTGTAGTGTAGCAAATGTACGATTAGGATCAGGTGGTGCAGGTAGTGTACCGCTAATTGCATCAGCAGCAACCTGACCTGCACTTGTACCTGTACCTGTGCTCTCACCTTCTGGTCCATCAGGTAGACCCGGAACTGTTGTAACTCCCGGTCTATCTTCTGCACCACCAAAATTTGTAAAGTGTTCTACTGCATATTCTTGAGGTGTAATATTTTCACCAGATGCTTGCCTCTGTGCAAGGTCATCTGCTAAGTCAGGGTTATTTGTGCGATCTAAATATGATGTAGCGTCAAACTCTGCTGGAGGTGTAAAACCTGTTACACCTTGTCTGTCTTCACCACCACCAAACTTTTGAAAATGATCAGCTGCACTAGTAAACTGACCTGCATCAATAGCTGCCTGTACATCTGGATTAGCTTTTGCATAAGAAGCAGGATTAAAACCTTCAGGTAGATTAAAACCACCTGTATTAAAGTTACGTACATAACCACCACTAGCCATGTTCATAGCTTTGTTTACGTAGCTATTCATCATCATCTGCTTATCTGGATTAGACTGTAAATAAGATTGGAACTGTTCAGCAGGGCCAGTATAACCCATACGTTGCTGTATCTTCTTCATGCCTTCTGGTTTAAATCCTTGAAACATTTGCATTGTCTATAACCTTTTTTCTAATACTTTGTCTAGCTTATCCTCTAACCTATGTAGAGCTTCTGACACCATACGCATATCTTCTCTTAACTCCTGCTTAGTAGAGTAGTCCTCTCTAGTTCTATTTAAAAGTATATCTATACGTTTAACCTCTGCCATAAGATTCCTGAACATCCAAATGGCTGGGCCAATAACCAGCGTTAGTACTACGTTCCAAAAAATTACTGGCGATATTTCTTCCATTAGTCATTAACCTTTCACAATTAATTCTGTTGCAGATATTGCAGTTCCAGCCACTACACTAGGACTACCTGCACTGGTTCCTAATGTACCATCAGTTTGTACAAAATAAGTCTGACCTGCTGTTAAACCTGATTGATCTTTGTTTACTGTACCAACTACATCTATTGTAGCTTCTGCTGTATCAGCGTAAGTACCACCTGATGCTATACCTATGTAGTTTTCTGTTGTTAAAGCTGCTGATGATGCTTTAGCATTTCTTAAAACTATTGCTGTACCTTTTCCAGCCCCACCACTAGAAGTGCTTTGAGTATCAGTATAGCCAAAAACAACTCTATTATTAGTACTATCAAAAGTTAAACTTGTTGAAATTAAAGTTCTATGTTCATTAAATACAGCAGGTGTAGTAAACGATATGTCTGTACCTGACACTGTTCCTATAACAAATTTTCCTGCAGCACCATCTCCATCATCGTCATAACCAATTACAACCTTACCAACACTACTATCAAAAGTAGCAGCATATTTATCAGAAGAACCTGCTTCAAACTCTACAGCAGTTCCAAACGAAATAGATGTACCACTAACTGTACCTACCCTTGCTTTACCTTTATCGCTGTCTCCATCATCTGAATAAGCAATAATAACTTTATTATTCGTGCTATCAAACGTACAAGCAGAAAATGCTTCAGCTTTTAGTGCTGAAACAAATTCTACCTCTGAACCAAAAGAAATAGACGTACCACTAACCGTTCCTACAATAGCTTTTCCTTTGTGGCTATCTCCTTGATCTCTGTAAAAAGCAACAATTTTATTTGCATTACTATCAAAAGTACCTCTTACTTCTTTACTTGAACCACTGTTAAAAACTACGGCTGTCCCAAAACTAATACTATTATCAGATGAATCTATAGTTCCTACTCTAGCAGTGCCATAACTAGAATTTGAATTATCTCTATAAACGGCAACTATTTTATTATTGCTAGAATCAAAAATTATTTCAAATGAATTAGCACTAGAAACAAATTCTGTTAAACTACCAAAAGACAGTGATGTTCCACTAACTGTTGCTACAACCACATCTACAGCAGAGCTACCTCTAACAGCTATAGCCATTCTATTACTATTAGTGTCATGTACTATAGAGGTATATCTGCTTAATGCAAAACTACTAGTAACTATTTGTTCAGAACCAAAACTAATAGATGTATCGGACACTGTTCCAACTTTTGCAGAAATAGCAGATGCGTCACTGTCACTACCTTGAGAAACAACAATTACTTTACCACTGGTGCTATCAAATCCTATACCAGTATAATCTATGTCAGCATTTCGGTATACTACTTCTGACCCTAATGCTTGTGTTATAGCAGCTTCTGGTACACTAACAGTACCAGTGCTATTAACAATAACAGGCTTACCATTTGTAATCGCACCAGATGCAACAGCTTTATATTTCCCTGCTTGTTTAGGGGGAATGTACGCTACCATGTCTTACCCTTTCACAATCAGTTTAGTTGCAGTTACAGCAGTACCAGCTACGACTGATGGATCATCTGCTGTCTCACTTAATGTACCATTTGTCTGTACAAAATATTGTTGGGCTGGTGTTAAGCTACTTTGGTTTTCATCAATAGCACCTTTGGTATTTATCGTAACAGGTTGCCCAGTAGCTACTGTATCTTCTGCAAAGCCTATGAAGTTTTCTGATGATGTTAGGTTAGTTGCAGAAGTTTGTATAACAATACCAGTACCATATTGTGAGTTATTATTATCTTTATAAGGTAAAAGTAATCTATTTGTACTGCTATCAAAAGGTATTTCGCAATATCCCGGTACAGTTGCACCTGCATCAAACTCAACAGGAGTTTCAAAACTTACACTTGTACCTGATATACTTCCTACACTAATTTTTCCTTTATTAGAATCTCCTGCATCACCATAGCCTACAACTACTTTATTAGTGCTACTATCAAAACCTGTTGCTAATACGTTACCAGTAGATACTCCAGTTTCGTATGCAACAGCCGTTCCGAATGAAATACTTGTACCTGATACAGTACCTATAATTGCATTTTGAGTAGTTGCTCCATGATCATCATATGCAATAAATACTTTATTGCTATTAGTATCAAATGTTGCACTACACCCTGTTGTAGTAGCACTTTCAAATACTACAGGTGTTCCGAATGAAATAGAAGTGCTACTTATCGTACCAATAACTGCTGTACCATAATTACTATTTCCATGATCTCTATACGCAATTACCACTTTATTATTACTGCTATCAAACGTAGCTGAAATAGCACTAACTTGTGCGCTTTCAAATACTGCTTCACTGCCGTAGCTAATGCTTGTTCCAGAAACCGTACCTACAATTCCTGTACCATAATTACTATTGCCATTATCTTCATAAAAAATAGCCACTTTATTACTGTTACTATCAAAAGCACTGCTTACATGAGATGCTCTCGCACCTGCTTGAAAATTTACTGCACTTCCAAAACTAATTGAATTATCAGAAGGATCTACTGTACCAACATAAGATTTTCCAGTTCCATCAGCAGGTGCTGTAAAAGCTATAACAACTTTATTAGAATTACTATCAAACGATGCAGTATTATAATTAGAATTTGCGCTATGATACACAACTGCTGTTCCAAAACTAATACTATTATCTGAGGAATCTATTGTGCCTACTATAGCAGTGCCATAGTCAGAGTTACCACCATCTTGATAAGCAATAACTATTCTATTGCTATTACTATCAAAAGTTGCAGCTATTCCTAGAGCTTCTGTTACACCTGTTTCAAATACTACAGAAGTTCCTACTGATGTTGCACTTCCAGCTATCTCAGTTACAGTACCATCAGTATTCACAATTACAGGCTTACCTCCAGTAATAGCACCAGAGGCTGTTGCTTGTGTCTGCCTAGATAACTGTGGGTTATTACCAACGATACGCATAGTAATCCTTATTCTGCGCTAGGATCTACCCAATCGGAATTGTTAGTCCAATTGGTTCCATCAAAGAAGTGTTTATTACCTGACCATCCATCAGGTGCAGTTACATCTTCATGCATTGTTGCATTGCTACTGTTGAGATCAGCTATATAAAAATCTACTGGATCACTACCTACTGTGATCATGTCAGATCCCATTGTTACTGGTTTATCATCAGCGAATACATATTTACTTAGTTTAGTTGAGTTCTCTACGATTGTCTTAGCCATGTGTGTTTATCCTTTCACAATTATATCACTAGTGCCGATTGCAGTTCCTGCGATTACCGATGGATCATCAGCACTAGTACCCAATGTTCCATCTGTTTGTACGAAGTATTGTTGTCCTATGGTGAGGTCTGCTGCTGTTCCTAAAGATCTAACAACAACTGCTTTTCCAGCAGTTTCTGCCCATGGTATAACAACTCTGTTATTTGAACTATCAAAAGCAATAGCATTCCAATCAGAGCTACCATTATTGTAAAGTGCTGCTGTATCCCAAGTAATACTTGTGCCACTTACTGACAAAGAAGAAAATCTTCCTTTAATGTCACTACTATCAGACCAAGAAACCACAGTTTTTTTAGCATTAGAATTATAAACAGCGTGTGTGTATATGCCTACAAAAGATGATCCTGCCGTAACAGCAGTTCCGAAACTTATAGAAGTTCCTGATACAGTTCCAACTATAGCAAAAGGTTGAGCAGGACTCACACTATTATTTTGATATGCAATAACTATTTTGCTGTTGTCGCTATCAAATACAGGACTAGTATAAAAAGATGCGTTAGAAGCAAATACAACAGGCGTTCCAAAACTAATACTTGTACCTGATACAGTTCCAACTACAGCCGTACCATAATCACTATTACCTGCATCTTGATATGTTATAACAACTTTATTATTACTAGTGTCAAATGTAGAACCTATCCATGCTGTAGTTCCTGCTTCAAACTCTGTTGCACTTCCAAACGATATACTTGTACCTGATACAGTTCCTACTTTTGCTTTTCCTTTATTGCTATCACCACCATCCCTGTAAGCTATAACTATTTTATTATTACTACTATCAAAAGTAGCATCCATACCGTAATAATATGAAGTTGCGTCTAAAAAAGTAGTAGCACTTCCAAAACTTATAGAGTTATCTGATGAATCTACAGTACCAACTATCGCAGTCCCATACGAACTATTACCGTTGTCTGTATAAAAAACAACAACCTTATTGTTGCTACTATCAAAAACTACATCACCAACTTCTGAGTTAGCACTTTCAAACACTACAGGAGTTCCAAAACTTATGCTATTATCTGATGGATCTACAGTTCCAACAACTACTGATCCATAACTTGAATTACCAGCATCTCTATACACTATAACAATTCTATTACTGTTACTGTCAAATGTAGCATCAGTATTTCTAGTGTCTCCTGCTTCAAACTGAACTTCAGTTCCTACTGTAGTAGAAGCAGATGCCTGTTGCGGTATATTTCTAGCAATTGATCCAGTAGTTTTTACAGTAGCTTTTTGTCCATCTGCATATGCTGCGTGTGCAAAGCCTATGAAGTTTTCTGTTGTTAAGGTTGTTGATTGAGCATTTTGAAACACATGAGAAGTACCGTGGTTACTGTTGCTTTGATCTCTAAATACAATTACTGATTTCTCATTTGAACTGTCATAAGTAACATCTAAACTTCCATCTGCTGTACCATTACCTGTTGAAAATACAACAGCCGTACCAAAAGAGATAGAAGTGCTTGATACAGTTCCTACAACATATTTTAAATCTGTTTCGTTAAGGTCATAGGCTATAACTACTTTATTAACGCTACTATCAAAATCTATAGCTTTATATCTAACAGCAGCACTGCTTTCAAAAGCTGTTGCTGATCCAAATGAAATACCAGTTCCGCTAACTGTACCTACCTTTGCTTTACCGTAACTACTATCGCCACCATCACTATACAAAACTACAATTTTATTACTATTACTATCAAAAGTTATAGGGGTTCCTTGGTTAGTGTTATTTGCACCTGCAAAATCAACTTCAGTTCCAAAAGAAATACTATTATCTGATGAATCAACCGTTGCTACAATCGCTGTACCACGACTATTATTACCTTGATCTTGATAAGCAATAACTACTTTATTATTACTATTGTCAAACGTACTAGATTGTTCGGCTGTATTTGCACTGTTAAATACAACTTCCGTTCCAAAACTAATGCTGTTGTCTGATGAATCTACAGTACCAACAATGGCAGTACCGTAATGACTATTTCCAGCATCTCTATATGTAATTACAACTTTGTTATTTGAACTATCAAAAGTACAAGATATACTAAATGCTTTACCAGTGCCATTAAAGACAACAGGAGTTCCAAAACTAATGCTATTATCACTAGGATCTACTGTACCAACAATCGCAGTTCCATACTGACCATTATCACCGTCACAGTATGCAATAACTACTCTATTAGAATTGCTGTCAAATGCTATATCAATAAAAGTAGCATTTCCTGTATCAAATACTACTTCAGTACCATAAGAAATAGAAGTACCGCTAACCGTACCTACAATAACTGTTCCTTTATATGGGTAACTTGCCTGATCTGCATAAGCAACGACAATTCTGTTATTATGACTATCAAATACAGAACGATTATAATTTACTGCTTGTGCGTTATAAACAACCGCTGTTCCTATTGCTTCTGTTAGCGCATCAGTAACACCACTAACAGTACCAGTAGAGTTTACGATAACAGGTTCACCATCCGTTATTGCACCACTAGCAATAGCTCGTACTTCAGCATCTAAAGCTATGTCACCTACAAATCTCATTTAAGTTCCTATGAAAGTTCTTCGTATGTAACTGTGTA
>VMHT01123980.1_pt1 | contig 18510 bp, 25 predicted proteins | sample 4693611 | NCBI WGS metagenome assembly VMHT01 (sample SAMN12280063, study PRJNA550983) | marine metagenome | isolation source: seawater sampled from same location over 5 years 0.02-0.2 micron viral filtrate | place: USA: collected off the coast of southern California halfway between the port... ...
CACGAGAGTCAATGTGATGACCAACAGTGCACAATGGGCTGAACAAACTGACATAACTGACATAAGCTCACAAATAAACAACATAGAAACAACAGTACAAAACAACAGTGCTGCATGGGGTGTAGATCAGGACACACAATCGATAAGTCTAATGAATGATGTTGATGTAACCACAGTAGAACATAATGATATACTACGTTACGATTCATCTGAACAGAAATGGTATCCGTCACAAGACATGTACAGCAACACCACCGGTGTTACTGCTTTGACGTCTTTCAAGGGATTAGAAGACACACCAGTCACATACACCGGAGCCGGTAAATTCGTTCAAATAAACAACAGCAATGACGGTTTGATGTTTGTTGAACATGATACTGATTCATGGAATGACACTAATAGTGTTGTTGCAACCAATAGCGCTTTCTGGAGTGATCATACAGACATAACCAACACACAAGATCAGCTTGATGATATATATAGCGTAGTGCAGATCAACAGCGCCGATTGGGCGGAACGTACTGACATTACCGATATAAGCGACACAGTACAGTCACTACGAGGTGATGTGGAGACACTATCTGATGATATGTCCACCAATGTAGATGTTACAAACAATCTACAGAATCAAGTCAACACCATACATAATGATTTTCAAAACGATATAACCAATCTAACACAATCTAGTGATGATGTCATAACCACGGTGTCTACTAATAGTGCACATTGGGCTGACCATACTGATGTGACTGACTTGCAAACAGTTGTACAAACAAACAGTTCACACTGGGGAGATCATACTGACACAACTACACTCGAGAGTCAAATAAACAATGTGGAGAGTGCAGCCAATACCAATTTAACATCCATAACAAACATAGAGAGTGATGTTGATTCATTACAAACAACAACACAAGGTCACACGAACGATATATCTGATATATTAACATCATTAGGACAAACGAACAGTAACGTAGATGATGTATCAACAACTGTTGCAACAAACAGCTCAACGTGGGATGATACATACACACATATACGTGCTGCTAGTGCGGATTGGGCTGTACTGGATAGTAATGGTAGACTGATGACAGATCAGATACCGGAATTGAGCATCACACAAACATACACAGTACAAAACCCGGAAGAAGTTGAAACGTTGAACCCCGTGGAAGGAATACAACGCGGTGACATTGTGATTGTTAACACCACGTACGACAATTTGGTAGCCAAACAGGACAATCCATCCGGTGCGTACAATCCATCTACTAAAGCATATTCCGGTTATAGTAAGCTTGCTAGACCAGATGCATTTGTAACGTCAGTAAATGATGAGTATGGTAACGTGACACTAACATCGGATGATATCTCAGATGTGGATCAAGACAATAAATGGGTGACACAACAGGAAAAAGACACATGGAATGCTATCAACACAAACTATATAAACGCAAGTGGTGATACATTGACAGGTGATCTAGACACACAATCAAAACTGTTATCTGGGGGAGTCGAGCTACATGATATCTTTTCAATCAACAACAACATAAACGGCGATCAGCAAATCTCCGGAGATTCGCAGGCACAATCATACAAAGGTGCGTACAAAACAACTGACACCACCGGTGCTGAAGCAGCTGGTATCACTCAAGATGTTAACGTTGGTGGTAATATTTTACATATTGTAAATGGTATTATAGTTGGTGTGACAGATGAATCATGAGTGATTACGGGTCCAGCAACAGCACAGAAGTAAAGCCTCTGAGCTCGTACTACAGTACGAATTTGAATCCTATTGTGAATTCATATGAAAAGCTAGCGCGTAGAATAGCATACACATTAGGGTATCCTCAAATTAATATCGAAGCACATCAAAACCAAGTGATGGAAAATATCAGCATCTCAATTGAAATGTTCACAAAGTTTGCTGGTTACACCGAAGAGCTTCTCACATTCAATTCCAAATTGTACAAACCAGGTGAGGGTCTTAGAATGGATGTGTTATTCACCGCTACTGGTCAGATGAAGTCCAGCACACCTGCTAGTGAAGAAACAACGCTGGATGATGATCTGTACACTATAGGTAAATCAACAATAGGTGACAGTCCAAAATCATTCGCAATCTCTTACGAGAATGGTCAACCCAACATGAGAGGTTACGACTATCTGACCGATAGTTATCGAAAGGTTGTTGATATATTCGCGTTTGAGGAAGGTAGTAGTAGTGGTATAAACACACTATTCACAATTGAACAGACACTCGCACAACAGACATATTTCAGTTACGCGTTAGGTAAATATGGATTCGATCTGATCAGTTGGTTCACATTGAAGAATTGGCTTGACACTAGACGTAAATTGTTATCACAAGATTATTATTTTAGATTTGATGACAGGACGCAAACAATGTTCTTGACTCCGGAACCAAACATGGGTAACAAGCGTATGAGTTTTTATGGTATTGTTGGGGCGTATGTTGAACGCCCGGTGCATCAACTAGTCAGTGAACCATGGGTGTATCAATACGCGCTAGCATTGACCAAGATAAACATTGCTAGAATACGAGGCAAGTACAGTGGTACCAATTTGTTCGGTGGTGGTTCTCCAAATTATAGTGAGTTGTTGAGTGAGGGTAATGCCGAGAAGGACAAGCTAGAAACACAATTGTACGAAGGTGTACCAGGATTTGGTGACGGTCAACCACCACTGTTCTTTGTAGGGTGATGGAGTATATTTATAAAATAACCGTAACACGTGTGGTTGATGGCGATACAATAGATGCTATCATACATTTAGGATTCGATATTACTATCAAGAAAAGAATAAGACTGTACGGTATTGACACACCGGAAACCCGCACACGAGACAAACAAGTGAAGAAACGTGGACTAGCTGCCAAGGAAAGACTGCAGCAGATCATAGACGACCAATCCGGTGAGATATATCTAAAGTCTATGGACAAAGGTAAATATGGTAGATGTTTAGGCATTTTATTTGAAGCAGATTTTGATGACATGAGCATAAATGACGTGCTTGTTAGTGAAGGCCATGCAGTTGTGTACACAACATGAGAAAAAAGAAAAAGCCATACAGAAAGTACAAAGAGTATAGACAAGGTGTTTACAAACCAGTTAACAGCACCAAATACATTGGAGCTAAAAATCCTAGATATTTGAGCAGCTGGGAATTGAAATTTTTCAAGTGGTGTGACCGCAACCCACATGTTATAAAGTGGTCCAGTGAGAGTGTGTGTATACCGTATATTTCACCAGTGGATGGCCGCATGCATAGATATTTTGTTGACAACACTGTACATATATTCGAAGGTGACAAAACAGTAAAATATCTAATAGAGATAAAACCAAGCAAACAAACAAGACCACCCAAGCAACATGGTAACAAAAAAAGATCAACAATAGTGTATGAAGCAGCTCAATGGGGTGTGAATCAAGCCAAATGGAAGTCAGCCAAAGATTGGGCAGATAAAAATGGTTACATATTTCAAATTGTAACAGAAAAGGATTTCAATCTATTCACAAGATAACAGTAGAAAACAGCGCCATTTAAATAAATAATTATCAAATGCACGCTAAACTACTAGTTGAAACATCGGACCCGGCTGAGTTCGAATATATTATAGAGGAGAAAAACAGTCGTGAAGACTCCAGCATCTACATCAAAGGTCCATACGCTATGGCAGGTGGTGTTAATAAAAACAAAAGAAGCTATTGCCCTAAAGAGATGGCAAATGAAGTCAAACGATATACAGAATCGATGATCAACACCAAACGCGCATTAGGAGAATTAAACCACCCGACCAGTGCAGATGTAGATTTAGAGCGTGCATGTCACCTAGTAACAGAGTTAGTACCAAGCTCCGGTGATTCAAACGTGTATATAGGTAAATCAAAAGTACTATCAACACCAAGTGGTTTAATTGTTCAATCACTGATCAGAGATGGATGTAGTGTCGGCATGAGTACCAGGTCATTAGGCAAACTAGTTCAGTCTGAGGATAACAGTGACGTGAATCAAGTGAAAGACATGCGACTAGTAGCTATCGATTGTGTCGCAGATCCTAGCTTTGGTGAGGCATTTGTTAATGGTATTTTAGAAAGCAAGCAATATGTACTGGACAATTACGGACAGTACGTAGAGGCATATGAAAATTTAGAAACAGGTCTCAACAACTTACCCAAAAAGGATGTCGAGTCATACATAAAAGATAGTGTATTAACATTTTTAGACGCTATTAAAAATAAAATTTAATCATGAGTAAGAAACCACCTACACAAGAACAAACACAAGAGATAACCAAATTCATACAGAGTTTAGGTGAGAAAAATTACGCTGAAGCTAATAAATCTCTTCAAAAAACCATAGAAAATAAACTGATTAGCAGGATAAGTCAGTTCAAAAACATAAATATCTTTAAACAATGAGTGATAACCCAATAACCGAACAACTTAAAAAGGTTGCATCTGATGTCCTTTCAGAAGAAACTCTGCAAGAGATAGAGCAAGCATTCAATGAATCTGTACAATCTAAGGCAGAGGACCTAGCACAGCTTCGTGTCGAGAAGGCTCTTGTTGAGCAAGACGAAGAGCATGCCGTGAAGTTAGAGAAGCTACTCGAAGCAATAGATGCTGACCATACATCCAAACTACACCGTGTTGTAGAATCGATTGATAAAAATCATACCGGGAAACTGAAAGCTCTAGTGGAGAAGTTTCGTAAAGAGATCGACGGTGATGCAGTTACTTTCAAAGAAGGTCTAGTGAACAACATCAGCGACTATCTTGACTTGTATGTGGAGAAGTCGATCCCGGTTCAGGACATACAAGAGGCAGTTAAGAACAAGCATGCACTTGGTATACTAGAAAATTTACGCAAAGCGTTGAGCATTGACAAAGTGTTAGCTAATGAGTCAGTACGTGAAGCTGTTATTGATGGTAAGAATCAAATTGAGCAGATCACAGAACAGGCAAAACAATTGAAACAAGAGAACAAAACACTCAAACAGAATTTGAACTCAAAAGAAGCAGATCAAGCGTTGGTACGACTCACAGAAGGTCTACCAGCAACTAAAAAGCGACACATGACCAAAGTGTTTAATGGCAAATCTGTTGAGTTCATCAATGAAAATTTTCAATACACACTTGAGATGTTCGAGAAGAGCGAGAAAGACAAGCTTGTCGAGCTCAAAGAACAAGCCACAAGTGGTAAAAAGATTTCTGATAGACCAGTAAGTGAGAACAGAGAGGTTGTTAAAGAGAGCGTCGAACAAGCTATCGAACAAACCTCCCCCGACCAAATGCAGGACAAACATTTGTTTGACAACTACATGGGAGAGTTGGGGCGCTGGTAAAAATTTATGAGGCTTTACAGCCTGAGTTAGAAATAGGAAAACATTATTATTATGTCACAGGTAAAACCCGCACAATCATACATCGATCAAGAACGCGCAGGCGTCCTTCTTGAGAAGTGGGCACCCGTACTCGACTATAGTTCCGACAACGTTAAGGCCATTGAAAATGACCACTCTCGTTTGAACACCGCTATTCTTTTGGAGAACCAAGAGAACTGGTGCTTGCGTGAGAACAACGTTGCAGGAGCCGGAGGAGTGTTCGGTAACGCTGCTAGCATGGGACACGGTGGAGCAATGACTCCAGCGTCTGACTTCTACGCTACTGGCGACGCTCGTCTACCCAAGATTCTGATCCCGATGATTCGTCGTACATTCCCTGAACTAATTACTAATGAGATCGTAGGCGTTCAACCCATGAGCGGTCCTGTAGGACTCGCTTTTGCGATGCGTTACAAATACGAATCTGATTCTCTCGGACCTGACGGTCTGGACGGAATTGGGGACCACGGTCCTCATGACACCCAGACTGGTAACACCAACAAAACTACCTCCGGTAGGGAAGTGGGTTACCAAGAGCTCGACACACGTTTCACGGGTGCTGAGTCTGACGGACTTGGAGGATCTGACTTCACTGATAACATCGGTGAATTCGTTGCTGATGACGCAGGTGTTGCTAAAGCACTCGCTGACTACGAGCTTACAGGCAAGATTCCACAGATGGAAGTCTCTTTTGAGAAGACCGCTGTTGAAGCTGGCACACGTAGGCTTGCTGCTAGATGGAGTGTTGAGCTTGAGCAAGACCTCAAGAACATGAACGGTATTGATATTGACACTGAATTAACAAACGCTATGTCGTATGAAATTCAGGCCGAAATCGACCGTGAAATGCTCATGAGAATGGTTCAAGTAGCTGCCAAAAACGCTGCAGGAGGCAAGGGTGTTAGCACCTGGAGCCCTGCTAGTGCAGATGGCCGTTGGATGGCTGAGCGTAATCGTGACCTGTATGCTAAGATAATCGTCGAAGCGAATCGTATTGCTATTCGTAACCGTCGTGGAGCTGCCAACTTCTTGGTTGCTACACCTCGTGTATGCGCAATCTTGGAAATGCTCCCTGAGTTTCAGTGGATGCAAGTTCAAGGCAATGTGAACACCCAACCTGTTGGGATCGCACGCGTCGGAAATCTTGGTGGTAGGTTCAACGTTTATCGCGACACACGTACAGAAGGACAGTTCGAAGCTGATCAGCGTTCGACTCGTCTCGAGTACATTCTCCTTGGATATAAAGGACCTGAGTTTTATGACACAGGTATCATTTATTGTCCATACATCCCAGTGATGGTACAGAGAACAGTTGGTCCTAATGATTTTGCTCCACGTGTGGGTCTTTTGACTCGCTATGGTGTTGTTGACAACATCTTTGGTGCAGAACTTTATTACCACGTGATCGTGATTAAGAATCTCGGTGATTCGTTCACACCCGGCTCTAAGTCGGTGTACTTCGGATAATCTTATCAGATAGTTCTAACTGAGCCGTTGAAATGATACACACGGCGATAAAACAATTTTTTTCGACTCTTACAGGTGATGCTGAAGAGTCGTTTTTTTTTACTGCTTGGCAGTCTTGTGATGTGGTACCACACTCATTACAAGATCTTCACATTCTTGTTTTATCAGATGTTTATGAGAAGCTCGAACTGGATTGATATCAATACCACCTCGTCTTGCATACAAACATGTAACGATCAACTCTTCTGGTAACAGCACATCATGTAATCGTTTGTATATTGTCTCGCAAATCTCTTCATGGAAGTGACATTCATCTCTAAAAGAAACCACATACTTCAACAAACTCTCTGGATCAACATGTTGATGTCCTTTGTACATGATGTACACATCACCCCAATCTGGTTGACTTGTTACTCGACAATTACTTTTCAACAAGCTACTATGCCATCTGACCTCACGAGAATTCACCACATCATCAATAGGTGACATCTCTAATAACTCTGGCGTCTCACTATATGTATCGAAATGGATTCTCTTTGTTTCTAGAGGGTGAAAACAACTTTCTAATGTAGTGTATACCTTTTTACCAAAAACACTTTCTCCGTTGGGTACGCTATGTGCTGCTTGTGTCTTTACTTCAACTTGTGTTTCTAACAAATCACTCAAATCATTTGACGCTAGATAGTCGATCCTGGTCATGACATCTTCTGGTGTCTCACCACATTTGAACATGTTGAATGAATTGAAATACAATTTGATGCTCTTACTCTCAACAATGTATTTACTGTCACACGGATAAACAACTTTGGCCACACCAGCCACTGGTAATCCATTAAATGTTAACGCACTGACCTCATACGCATTCCATGTATCATATCCCGTAAAGGGTAGAGCATCATCACGAATATCAAGATGTTTCCTGTTGTTGCTTCTTGGTTCACTCACAAGTAGCTTAGGATCGTACTGATCTATATATTCAGACGTTTGCCCTAAATGCTTGGTTATTCTGCTGTTGTCTAATTTGTTTTGCTTTTTCATCGACTGTTTTATAAATTGTTTCTAAACGCTCATCTACTGTACCGGATAATCTTACAACTTTATCCACCCACCAGTAATCCTGAGCAAAGAGATCTTCATATCTATTGATAATATCTTGTCTAAATTTACGATCCACACTGCGTGTACCATCAGAAACCAATTTAACATCTTCTGGTTGTGTGTAAAATATTATGTCTAGATTACAAACTAAAAGATTGAGCAGCTCACATGCATATGTTGTCACCCATTCACTCACCGTGCCTCTACGACTAAGACAGGACGAGTACACGTAACCATCTAGTATACATCTATCTAGTATGTAACTTTCAGTTGTAGTATGATTTTTAAGATGTTCATTCAATATATAGAGTTGTGTTATGTCATTACCATCAGTATTAATTTTATACCCTAATCTCTTAACCTTTCTAGTCACTTCATCTACATAATTCCAACCATTACACTCAAGATAATACTCTTTACACTTGTTCAGTAGTGTAGTCTTACCTGTGCTTTGAGCCCCTGTGAAACCTATCAACATAATAATTCCATATTATAACATAATATCTTTTCGAATGCAACCATTAATGTGGAAATTTACTCCGGTCATCTAAGTCGTTTACATTCATTTCTGTGTACATGGCACATAACATGTTCCAAACAACCGCTGCAGCATGGTCCTCTGTGTTTTCACCTCTCCACCAAGCTTCTAGATGCCTGTGAGCACAATCGTAAAACACACTCAAAGGCATGCCTTTCATCCAATTGTTTTCACCATATTTCTCAGCACCATCAAGATATCTTCTCATCACACGCTTTAACTCATCATGTGGTATCAGGCTCATTCGGAGTTTACCTTCGTCTGTGTCGCGTTGAGCTCCGGTCTCAAACTGTCTATTCTTCTCTTCCTTCATTAATATCTTTTGCATCTATATGTTGATAATGTCCATGATATGTCCAACTACCACACCATGCGGCAACAAGGACACTAAAAATTGCTATCAAAGACCCTTGCACACCAATGTATACAGCAACAATCAGATTGATGATAGAAGCACCGGCCATCATTTTACCCTTACTATTTAAATTTCGCCATGGAGCTATCATCACGGTGTAACTTTAGGTCCCTTTCTATCCCATAAATCTACTTCGCATATTTTAAGTCGTTTGTTTGTGCATGTAAATCTTTTGAAATTTAACCCCCCGGGCAGTCTCTTCCGGGTCAATGTTCTTTTATCAATCTCAACACAACAAATCAAATCAGTACCGTTGTAACCTTCTTCGTACGATTTCGTTAACATTCCATCCGGATGTACAAAACCAACAACAACACCATACTTAGCGCCAGGAAATTTACCGTGTCTAACTACATCTCCAATCTCATAAGATTTAGACGTCCTAAGCTTGAAATTAATATCTACATGCTTGCATTTATTTGCAAGCACAGTGTATCTATAGTATGATCCATCACTCTTTGTTCTATGCTTACATCTTTTATTCAGTAGGTATACTTCATATTTCATTCGCTCACCAACGCCGATGAAGCTTACAACCTCACCTACATGAGATACTACCGGTGTACCTTTTTTAAATTTAACAGCACTACCAATATCAATCGGTGTATCTATCAATAACTTTAGAAAGCGTCTCATTCGATTCTTTATGTGACCATTGTTTTACACGTCTATATTGTGTTGCATTACCTTCTAACACAATTATGTTTGTGGGTGAATTTATATGTGTTAATCTCTTTGGTAATTTTAAAGATGACATGTTCATGTCTATTTTAATGTTATGGTCCAATGTGATGTGATGTTCAGATTTTATCACGGTGCAAGATGTTGCAGATAATGCTGCTAAAGCTAATGTACTGATTTTTTTAATTTGTTTCATTCATTATGTTTTAAGAAGTCTATCCATAATTGTGTAGCCATCTCATGTAATCGGCAACTTATTGTCTCAACTCCAGAATATACATTATGTGTAGAACATTCTGCTAACACTGGACCTTCATCGACACCGGCTGTGACTTCATGTATCACACAACCTATATGTTTATATCGTTCCTCATTGAATGACTCTGCAACTCTCTTCTGTGGATCCGCTCCTTTTAATTCAGGATATTTTGTTACCAAACCAGGGTGTAAATTATATATCTCGTACTCATCACATATCTCTGGAGGTATTATTCTCATCCAACCGTGTAATGTCACAATTGTGTCTGGTTGTAAGATGCCTCTGTAATCTTGTACGGTTGGTTTCTTAGGTACGTATATGTTTTCCTGTATACCTTCATGTATGTCATCTGCACCAGGTTCTTTATTTGTGACTATTACATCTGGAAAACGACCTAATTTATTAGAAATGTTTACTATTTCAGTACCTGTATGACTGAAAAAGGCTGTCCAGTGTTTATTTTCTAACATATTATCTACCAATAATCTTTTTAAACATGTCAGTGTTGTATATGATGTCTTCCATCTGATCATCATCAACCTCATGTTCGATAAGATTAGCTAACAATTGTGTTGGTTTGAATGTCAATCCCATATCATCATTGTACCTATAACCTTTAATTGCTGCAACTATAGGGTTGCTCGTGTCAACACTCCTTATGTTGTGTACATCATTATCAACATAAAATCTAAACTCCTTGGCTAAGCTACAACCCAACAGGTGATGAGGTTTATTCCAACACCAGATACCCTCATCTATTAATTGCCGGATGAAACGCTGCCTCCCGGAGCAGAATAATTGCAGTTTAGTATCAGCAGCTCCATTATCATAACCCGTAACCTGAAAATATTCATAATCAAAACTAATAGCAATATAATCTGCATTCTCTGCCATATACTTGTAACACTTGACCAGATCATTCCATGTCTTTCCTTGTACAACTCCTATTCTCAATGCATCAGTTGTACTACTATATTCCGAACACCACTTCTTCCATTGATGTATTGTTTCTGCCGCATCTTCTAAAACGTCAGGTACTATATAATAGTTTGGATCTAACTTTTCAACCCACTCTGCATACTTGACTGGATCAAAAGATTTTTTTAGTTCAAATATACTATTGTCTAAAAGTACTGCTGTTGATGTGTTGCTCGTTAAATTTTTGAAAAAATTATAATATTCTGGTTGTTCCTCGAATAGATGCACTAATGCATAAGCGTAATCGTTATATTGTAGCGACCTTTCTAACATTGAGATCGGACTTTCATGTGATACTTCAATTAACATATCTTAATTATATGAACTCTAGTTGCATTTGTCAACGTGAATCTTTATAATTTTTTAATAAATATCAATGAATATGAACGAACAACCAGACTTATCAGCAGGAGCTAGACGTGTCATGATGTATGCTAAGAAATTAGCTAGAGATTATCATCATGACTTTATAACGACAGAGCATATATTGCTGGGCATACTAGACAGTGATCGAGTGCCTCGTAGCTTGAAAATAATGCAATCAGTACATCAAATAGACACAGATGGTTTTCGATCGTTTGTGGTAACAAATTTAGCGAAGTTCAAAGGCCCCAAAAAGCCGGAACTTGCTGATATTGAACCGAGCGGTAGATTGCTGAAAATGTTAACTTTCGCTAGCTGTATAGCACAAGAGATGGAAGCACCAGTAGTTGATATAGACCATCTGTTGTTGAGTATATTAGTTAGTGATAGTGGTAGTGGTAATAACATATTCAAGCTCAAGAATATAGATGTGGATAAATTGTATGAAGATATATATTCTAAAATCGAACCAACGAAGCAAAAGAAGAAAAGACGAACAAAACAAAAGGCTGGCTCCGGATCCAATAATGATGCAGATGATGATGCAGCACATCAAGAGAGTGTTCTTGAGAAGTATGCAGTCAACTTAACAAGAGAAGCCATGGCTGAAACCTTGGATCCTGTTATAGGTCGAGATGATGATGTATACACAGTCATAGAGATACTCAGCAGAAGAAGTAAAAACAATCCTGTACTCATAGGTGAACCTGGCGTGGGTAAGACAGCTATTGTTGAGTTGCTTGCTCAACGCATAGCTAGACACACCGTACCATATAATCTTAGAAACAAACAAATATATACTGTTGACCTGGCTCAAATGGTAGCAGGTACAATATACAGAGGTCAATTTGAAGAACGATTAAAAGAAGTCATAAATTATGCACAACAACATCCAGATGTTATATTGTTTATAGATGAGCTACACACATTAGTTGGAGCCGGAAGTACTTCAGGTAGTATGGATGCTAGTAACATATTGAAACCAGCATTAGCCAGAGGTAAAATATGTTGTATAGGAGCAACAACGTTACAAGAATATAAGGAGCATGTGGAAGGTGATGGTGCGTTAGAAAGAAGATTTCAGTCAGTGTTAGTTGAAGAGCCTACAAATCAAGACACAACACAAATATTGAAAGGCATAAAGCATAAATACGAGGAGTATCACAACGTTAGATACACACGCGCGATACTAACGGAGATCGTTAGATTGTGTGATAGATATATACCTGATAAGAATTTCCCGGACAAGGCTATAGACATGCTAGATGAAGCGGGAGCCCGTTTAAAAATCGCCCGGTGTGATACAACGGAATTAGAAAAAACAGTCGAACAATTGGAAGAGGTGATAAACAATAAAAACAAATGTGTAGAGAATCAAGAGTTTGACACTGCATTAGGATACAGACAGACAGAGGAAGAGTTAGCAGTCATACTGGAAGGACTTATAGAGACACAACAACAGATAGAAACAAACACAGCCAAACCTATAAAGGTCACAGTCAATGATATAAGACAATTGGTCAGTGATCGATCCGGTGTGCCGGTTACAGCTCTCGAACAAAAGGAGGCTGATAGACTCAAAAAATTATCAATGTACATGAAGCATGATGTTATTGGTCAGGATGATGGTATTGACAAGATATGTAATGCAATCAAGAGAAACAGAGCAGGTGTGAGCGATCCAAATCGTCCGATATGCTCACTGTTGTTTCTAGGCCCAACAGGTGTTGGTAAGACACATCTAGCAAAGGTGTTAGGAGAACAGATGTTTCATGACGGACATTTCAAACAATATGATATGAGTGAGTTTAGTGAACGTCATAGTATTAGTAAATTGATCGGAAGTCCTCCTGGATATGTAGGTTACGGTGAGGGTGGTGATCTAACAGAGTTTGTACGATTGAATCCGTACAGTGTGTTGTTGTTTGATGAAGTGGAAAAAGCACACCCTGAAGTGTTACAAGTGTTCTTACAATTGTTAGAATATGGTAAACTGACTGACAGTGAAGGAGCTGATGTTAATTTTAAAAACACCATAGTAATTTTGACAAGTAACATAGGTGCTCATAAGTTCGAGAAGATGAACAGTGTTGGTTTTGCTACTACAGGTAACGATACAACAACAGGTGTATTAGAAGAGCTCAAGAAGACATATGCACCCGAGTTTATTAACAGACTTGATGAGATTGTAGTGTTTAAGAAGCTCGAGCAAGAGCACATCAAACATGTAACTACATTGTTACTCAAACAGTTAAAGAAAACATTGAGACGTAACACCAAAATAATAATGACATTTGATGACACTCTAGTAGATTATCTAGTCGACATGAACAAAGACACGGCGTATGGTGCACGTCCGTTGAGACGTCTCATAACTGAATATGTGGAAACACCTCTAGCTGATAGAATAATAGAAGACCCGAACGATATTAAATCTGTATTTGTTAATGTTCGAGCGGAGGAAGTGAAGTTTGATGTAACTCACAGTAATCAACCAACTCTCCGGCCACTTGAGATAGAACCTGATCAATAAAACTCTCGGTCAATTTAGGATATTTACCATGTGTTTCATAATATTTTGTTATGGTGTTGAGTAACAGATCCTCTTTGTAACATGTTAACACGTGGTGCATGTCGCTTTCTGTACTAAAAGTTAAAACCTGTTCGTAACACACAGGGCAGTGTGTATGTTCCTTCTCTTTATTGATAGAGTATTGTTCTAAATAGTCACATAATCCGAGAGTAAACTTCATTTGCCTAAATACTTATATGGGACCTATACTAAATACAATAATAGGAGCTGGAATTAAGCTGGGTGTCAACTGGATCAACGCATGGATTGAACAAAAACGACAAGATCAGATGATGTTGGCCGCGCGTGATGAAAAATTCATGGAAGCATTGTTAGCTAATCAACAAGCACAAGCAAATGATCCATTTGTGAAAAGCACCAGACGAGTACTCTTCATGAGCATAACATTTACATTATGTTACTTGATGCTGTATTACGCCATGAATCCAGGTATAACATATGATGTAATTGTACCCAAGGGAGAGAATGCTAGATGGGGGATATTCTCATGGATCTTCGGTGGTAGAGAATGGGAGATGGTACAAATGACCGGTGGGTTGTTACTGACCAGCTTTTTTGATCTATGCTTCATGGTTGTCGGTTTTTATGCCGTGCCTAGCAAACGTAGATAATCAACTCTCTTTGGTGGCTTTGAACACGTTCACTAGTTTGGCTATCACCGCTTCACCGTCTCCTAGATCCACAGGTGCTTCAACCGGTAGGGGCATACTGGTTGCTGAGTCATACTCTTCATCTCCGTAGCCATAATCACCGTAGATGTCTTCACCATCAGCATCTGCGTCAATTTCTAATGCTTCAGTATCCACTGGTTCAGGTGGCGGTGTCCATCCGTCAGCTTCAACCTTGTATATGTCGCTGAATATGATCCAGAGCAGCTGTTTGGTATGAGCGTTGCTCTTGCTCCTGGCCACAAAATCGATTATGTCCGCCTTAGTGAAAGTGCTCTGTAACGTTTTAATTGGGTTCTTGATACTTGAATAGCACTTGTGAGGTATGTACTCGTTGGCGATAGTAGCACAATCACGTATCACGTAGTAAGCACTCTTTTTACGTATCTCCACACCAGTGTCTGGTTTGACCATGGCCACACTACTCGGATGCAACAGATTGCTCTCTCGTATCTTACTCGAGCTCAGTATCTTCTTCTCAAAATTCATACAGTTATTTATTCTTGATCTATAACATCTTCAGCAGATTCACCAAGCAGCTTGTCAATCTTCGCCTCTATGGACGTGAGCCTGGCTACCATATCAGAAGCACAACACTGCTCCATCAACTTGACGTTATCTGCTTTTAGTTTATCTATTTCTGCGTATAGGTTATTGACTTTCTCTATCTCCCAATTTTTCATAACAGTATTTAGTCGAGACCCCAACGAAGTCAACAGCGCCGCAGGCGCTTCAAAGTTTTTTTTCCGCCGGAGCCGCAGGCTCCTTTGCCGCCGGCCACCGTTGTTCCGCTCACCAACCGTCAATCCTGATCAACATCCTTGGATCTGGCTCCACTGGCCCAGTTGCCCATCACTCGTTTGACACGTGACACTGCAGAATCCTTGGTGGGGGGTGTGGATTCTCGCCTGGCCGCCCATGCGCATGCTAGACTGATCAGTAACACCAGCCCCATGATCACTGTGAATGTGAGGTTCACGTCTGGCTGCGAGTCGATCAGCAGCTGCTTCTCTTGTGCAGATATGGTGCCATCACTGTTCAGGTCGATCTGACTCACTGCAACTTCAGATTGTTTGGATGTTGTGGAAGGTGTGGAAATTTTTTGCTGCTGCGCAGGCTTGTTCAGAGTGGTGCAACTTGTGAGCAAAGTTCCCAGGCCCGTGAACAGTACCAGCGTGGTGATCAGCAATGTTGTTGTCAGGTATAGCAAATCTCTCGCTTGTGTCATGTTATTATTTATCCGGGTCCACCAGTAACTCAACTGGGGCAATATGTCAGAGCTTGTGCTATCAACCATGTGAGCACCAACCACCATGTCAACTCGATCATGAACTTTAGATTGTCCCTCATGAGAGTATTTAAGTTGCGCACGGTGCTTATATGGTTAACGTCTCGGATTTGCGCGAAAAAAAATTTGGGCATGCGGTTCCCCGTTAACGTGATATCCGCTCTAGACTGGTTGTTTCTCGCACGCCCCTGTTCTAGATACCCGGTCCGTGTCTGAGCCACCACCACATGAAAAGACGGGGGCCTGTTTTGCAGCACCCCCGCCCAGGATCAGTTATGGATGCAAAGTGTCATGCGTCTGGAAAGGTGACCGTGCCACTCTCCACCTCGGCCAGCTCTCCTTTGAGATTGCTCAGCTGCACACTCAATCGTTGAATGCGTGAGATGATCTGTGCTGCTCGTCGTTCGTTCCGGTCTGGAGCGGCCTCTCTGCTCACATATCCTTCTCTGAACAGATCGATGTTGCCGTTGTACTTACGAACGATCAGGTTGTGAAGATATTTGTGATAGAAGCTTTTGCGTTTGTGAGTCTTGTTGCAGATGACTCGATAGTTGTTCAGGTCGATGCGCACATCATTCAAGTTCTTGTCCTTGAGAGTGTAGAGTACTTTTGCTCGGCGAGATTTTTTTGCTTTTGACATAACTGTTGTTGTGTTGGTGTTGTTGTTAAGATGTTATTATACGCTGGATGGCTCGAAGGCGCAACTAGGCTTTTACTATTGTGTATGGTGAGTGACTGGTCGATCGATCAAGCGTGCTCTCCAGGCTCTTGACGTACACCACGGCTGTTTCCAGGTTGTCTGCGTTGATGAGAAGTGTTCCGTTTTTCAATATCTGATACATGTGTTTATTATAATGGTTGTTCGTTTGAAGCGCAACTTATTTAGCTGCCACTGGTGGCCAGATGGCTCGGCAGGTGGCTGGTGCGGGTGTGACAAGCGGCAGTTCGGTCAATCGTCTCAGGTCTCGTCTCAGATAACACACTCGGTCCTGGTTGCGTGTGCTTGGCCAGTCGTGTGCTGCTCGTTCCGCCTGCCACAATCGATGTTGTAATGCTTTTATTTGATCCATACTCTAATTATCGGCCAATTGCTGCTGATGCGCAACATCTTTCTCGATCAACGTGACAATTCGATCGAACAACGTGAACATCATCTGATCACGTCTCTCACGGCGCGCCAGATGCCCCTCAAGTGCCACGTGATCAGTCCGTATTGTCGTTGCTGTATCCTCAATCGAATGCATCGCACGTGTGACGTGATCTGATCCTGTGTGCTCATTAACAATGTATCCGGCGACAAACGCCAGGGCGAAGGTGATTAGTAGTTTTATCATTTGTGTTTATCAATTGTCAGTCTATTTCGATCTTTATCAATTCTCTTGCGAACATGATGCCCACGCTGTTTTGTAGTCGCTCACATGCATTCACGCGGCAGTCCCATTCGGACCATTGTATGTCCGGGTCGTTGATGAACTCGTCGTCGCTCATCAGGCGTTTGGTCTCGGCTTGCACGTAACCTTCCAGATAGCTCTGCAGCTCTCGGTAGTCGTGTCGTGGTCTGTGGGTGTCGATCGTGTCGCTCATCCGTGCATCTGTTCAAATTGTTCCTGTCTCTCGGGTGTGTCAGGCGGACACATGCCGCAATCCTCCGCTTTCTCTTTCAGATTGATGAACTCGTCCATCATCTGTAGTCCGTACACTCCCAGATTCTCATGCATGTGAGTCTCCAGCAGTTCCCATATGTTGTTTTCTTGATCCATATTAACATTATCGTGGCGCACCCCCGAATGCGCAACTTTTTTTGTTTGTTCAATAGATGACATCTGAGAACAAATGATTCAAACTGTCTTTAAGATCCTCATAAACAGCAATTCTGATGCCTTCTTCATCCACACCATTCTCACCTGCTGCATCATAATCTCCATCTTTCTTGAGATCTGTTCTCATATCATCTTGCATCTCCTCTATCAATTTCTTCAAATCTTCCATAATTATATCTCCATATACATATATTCTTCATCCAACCAAATCACTCTGTCTCCTTTGGTGTTTTTGGTGCAGTTTGATGTGATGTGAGAGTATTCCTCTTCATCAATCTCATCAATTTCATTGTCTCCATTGTATAAGCTGATCACTAATATTTTTCTCATACTCTGATTATATGTTGATCACACAAAAAAGACAACTTCTGATCTGGTGTTTTTTGTGTATATTTCAACACAGTCCTCCCCATATGTGTAATATCATAGGACAACATAAAATTCAATCTACTTCCCTGAGCTTGAATCTGTCCTGTTTTCTAACCTGTATCCCAAATCATAAAATGATTATCTGAACTTTTGTTCAAATGTGCAACTTTTGGACAGGTGGATATTTCATGATTTTTTAAACCTGTTCTGCTGATAGGTTGATCTGATCCATCTGTTGCTTCAGCCTCTCTCCGCGATCAGGTCCCAAGCATGAGGTCCACGTGCTCCCCACCGATCACTCCGGCCATGGAAAAATTTGTGGTTGTAAATATTATCCACATCATGTTCCGTCCAGGCCACCACACTCGTCGGCGCCTAGTATGCTCACCACGTCCAGAGCACCACCCGCATGCACCACAAGCGTGCTTCTGGCAGTCCCATGGTCCATCAGGCTGTCATCGTGTGTGTCTATCAGCTCCTGGATCAACAGGTTGTGGGTCTCGTCAGGCAGTCGCAACTCACACAGTCTTTGCCGTAGTCTCAGGTACAACGGGAACGTGACATAC
>VMHT01096864.1_pt1 | contig 18508 bp, 17 predicted proteins | sample 4693611 | NCBI WGS metagenome assembly VMHT01 (sample SAMN12280063, study PRJNA550983) | marine metagenome | isolation source: seawater sampled from same location over 5 years 0.02-0.2 micron viral filtrate | place: USA: collected off the coast of southern California halfway between the port... ...
AAAATGAGTAATTATGATCAGGCCGCAGATAAGGCCAAAGAACAACTAGATAAAATAAGTCCTAGTATGTGCTATGCTAAATGGAGCCAAGTCTCTATGCATTTACATAACGGCATGACACATAGTTGTTATCATCCGCCTACACATAAAATACCATTAGAAGAATTAAAAATTAATCCTTCAGCATTACATAATACTGAAGAAAAAAAAGAACAACGCAGACAAATGTTAGCAGGCGAGAGGCCTGATGGTTGTTCTTACTGCTGGCGTATAGAAGATGTTGGCGGTAGAAGTGATAGAGTTTATAGGAGTGGCGAGTACTGGGCACAAAATGCCAGGGAAGATATCGCTAATGCTGGTGCTGATGGAAACATCAACCCACGTTACGTTGAAGTAAATTTCAACCAAGCATGTAATTTCAAGTGTAGTTACTGCTCGCCTCACCTATCCAACAGTTGGGAAAAAGAAATAAAAGAGCACGGACCATATAATATTGTTAATGGAGAACACAATAATATTAACAGTTTAAAAAATTCTGGACTAATGCCTTTAAAATTATCACAAGCAGAAAATCCATACGTTACTGCGTTCTGGAAATGGTGGCCTGAAATGTACAAAGACTTAGAGGTCTTTCGTATGACAGGCGGCGAGCCGTTAATGGATAGCAATACATTTAAAGTTTTAGATTATGTATATAGTAACCCTAATGCTTGGTTAGAAATGAGTGTAACATCGAATATGTGTCCACCTAAACCAGTGCTAATGGATAAGTTTATCGAATCGCTACAGAAATTAGAAGAGATACAAATATGGGAGGACCCGGAAAAGTTTAATCCAAACTCAGGGAATAACTGGTATGTAGCACCAGCATGTAAGAACTTCGCAGTATTTGTAAGTGTCGATGGCTTTGGCCCACAAGCAGAATATATGCGTAATGGCATGGATTTTCAAATGCTTCAAGATAATGTACAACGTATTTTAAAGGAAACAGATAATACAACAATAACATTTATTAATACGTTTAACTCGCTAAGTCTTACAAGTTTACGTGACTATTTACAATGGATACTTGACTTAAGAGATCAATATGCTAAAGATGTACAAGGAACTAAATATATTCCTATACCAGACAATGGCGATCATAAACATGATGATTACGAAATAAGACCTAAACAACGTATATGGTTTGACATACCATTACTTAGAGCACCACTTTGGCAATGTATACAAACTTTGCCACAACAGTACGAGGATTATTTAGAGGAAGCAATCGCGTTTATGGAGTTAAATGAAGCAGATGAAGTAAATATAGACTATAGAGGCTTCAAAGATTTCGAAATAGACAAGGTTAGAAGAAACCTTGCTTGGATGAAGGAAGGCAGAAAAATGTCGCAAGATGATCTTGTAAATGCTAGAGCAAACTTTTATAAGTTTTTTACACAACATGATGCTAGAAGAGGCACAGACTTTTTAGCAATGTTTCCTGAAATGGGAGATTGGTGGAATATGTGCGAACAGGCAAACGCCTTAACAGGAGATTAATATGCCAAGAAAGGCAAACGAAAGTGATAACGAATATAGAAGTAGGGTAATAGATCCTATTTCCGATTCTTTTTGTGCGGCGAAATGGCTTAACGCCACAATATGGTTAGGACACGGCGGTACTGCTAGTTGTCACCATCCACCGGCACATAATATAGATAAAGAAGAGATTAAAATAAATCCTTCAGCAATACATAACACTAGGCACAAAAAGAAAATGCGTCAAATGATGTTAGAAGGCACACGACCTAAGGAATGTGAATACTGCTGGAAGATTGAGGATATGGATAAAGATTCAGATGGCCATAGACCAGTCAGTGATCGTACTTTTAAAACTGTGATATATTCCGATGAAGAGATTGAAAAAATTGCTACCATGGATCCAGCAGATGATGTTAATTTAAAAACATTGGAAATAGCATTTGATAGAACATGCCAATTCGCATGTAGTTATTGTAACCCAGCATTTAGTAGTACATGGGTAAAAGATATTAGAAAGTTTGGCGGATATGAAAATATCAAGTCAGACGCAAGAGGACATTTTATTGATGACGCACCTTACGCCGACCCATTTAATAAAGACGATGAGAATCCTTATGTAAAAGCATTTTGGGAATGGTGGCCTGAACTAAGTTTAGAATTAGAAGAATTAAGAATTACAGGTGGCGAACCAACAATGAGTGATAGTGTGTGGGGACTGTTTGAATGGTTTAAAGAGAACAGAGACATACACCCTAATGCTAAGACTATGCGTTTTGCTATTAATAGTAACTTAGGTTCTAAGCCTGCGTTAATTAAAAAGTTAGCAGAAGCAACACAGCACGTTGAAAAGTTTCATTTATATTCCAGTGGCGAGGCAACAGGACTAGGCGGTGAATACATTAGAGATGGATTAAATTGGTCTGAGTGGAAACAAAATTGTGCTATTATGATTCGCGAAGGAAACATGGAAGGTTTCCATATGATGATGACAATTAATGCTTTATGTTTAGACAGCATAGTAGAATTTTTAGATTGGATGTTAGGCATGAAGCGAGAGTTTGGAGCAAGTAAACCTAGATTCAGTGTAAACATATTACGTTTTCCAAGTTTTCAAAGTGCCTTAACATTGCCAGATCATTTAAGACAATTATATCATACAGAACTTAAAGACTGGTTAAATGGTGTTAGAGAGAAAAATGAAAAAGATCCATGGGGTCAAGATCTTGTAGCACCATGGGAACAAGAACAATTAACACGACTAATAGAATATTTAGATGTTGTAAAAACACCGCATAGAAATACTGCTGATAGAGAACTACTAGAGCATGACTTTAGAGTATTCTATGAACAATATGATAAAAGACGTGGACTAGATTTTAGAAAAGCATTTCCTAGATTAGTAGAATGGTACGACAGTTTAGCATTCACAGAATTAACAAAACCAGAAGATGACATACAAAAACCGAAAGGGCAAAGAGACGTAGAAATATTTGCTCATAGAGAAGTTAATGAAGACGGTGTAGTAGAAGTTAAGGAAGTTAGACAACGTACAAGAAAGACAGGAGAAAGCCTAGACGATTATGATGATACAAAATACGAAGACGAACCTGATTACAAAAAGAAATCTGGTAGTAGTATAGGATGGGATCCAGATGCCGACGGACTTGGCGGACAATAGAACAATAGAATATCACCTAGATAAGAAGTCTATTGGTGATGAATTACTTATAGAAGGTAGCATTATACCAAGCGACCTGCGTGAAATATATCAAGACATTGTAAAAAGACGTTTTGAAGTATATCCTAATAGTGAAAATGTTAACGAGTTAGATTACGATTATCCTAGTTATGACTGGGCAACATACCACGAATATAGATGTATTGATGTTTATCCTAATTTAAAATTACTATTTCCGTATATTAAAAAATGTTTAGAAATAGCAGGGGATAATTACGAAGACTATTATTTTAAAAGTTGGATTAACGTATGGCCAAAAGGACAAAAAATTATTCCACATAGACATTATGGAACGTGGCACGGCTACTATGTAATTAATGATACAGGTACTACAACATATTATACATATAAAGAAGATGGTAAGAATATGGTAGTACCACTAAAAAACTTTTCAGGACACTTTACGTTTATGCCAGCACATATATTACATTGGGCAGACCCAAATCCGCAAGATGCTATGCGGATAAGCACAGGCTACAATATTAGTACATGGGAAGAAATAGAACAGGAAGACGCAGACAACAAAAATAACAGGGGCGGCAGTTTAAAAGATATAATTACGCCACTTAAAGATCTATTATGAGCAAAATTAAACCAATTTGGGAACACGGTTCCGTAAGTCCAGACTCACCGAATAAGGTGTTTTGTACGGCTCCATGGACCCACACATATATTTCACCGCAAAGTGAAAGACGTATGTGTTGTGCTAGTAGAGAAGAACACCAATTTCAAAAGCAGTACATCGATGCCAGCAACGATGAGAAGTATGGTGAAGTAAAAGAGTCTGGCACAATAGAAGACTACAAACCTGTAAGTTTAAAAGAACACTGGAACTCGCCGTATATGATGGACATAAGAAAGAAACTTATGGCAGGTGAAAGGATACCACAATGTGATGTGTGTAATGATAGCATATTAAGTAACAGTACATATCGCCAATGGTTTACAGGACATTTATTTAACAACAAAATAGACCAATGTTTCGAGGAGACAGACGAAAATGGATATACAACTATGGAACCTATATCTTTTGACTATAGGTATAGCAATCTGTGTAACTTTAAGTGCCGTATGTGTGGCGAACAATTATCTAGCACATGGGAAACAGAAAAGAGAAAACATAACCTTTGGACGCCTGAGAGCCAGCCGTTCATGGTTCCTGAGAACAAGAAGATCATCGAGAAGTTCCAAAAGGAAGTAGTAGAAGAAGAATTTTGGGAATATATTAAGTCCGGTACTGTAGAAGAACTATATTGGGTCGGTGGCGAACCACTTATGTATGACATACATTGGAAGTCAATGGATAGATTACAAGCAGATAATAATTTACATAAAGTACATTTACGTTACAACAGTAACCTAAGTAGAGTTAGGTATAAAGATTATTACTTGTATGATTGGTTACCACAAGCAAAAGATTGGACTATGTGTGCTAGTATTGATGGCACAGGTCCTATAGGCGAATTTATTCGTACAGGACTTAATTGGGAAGAATGGGATAGAAACTTTAGAGAAGGTGTAGAACTACCGGGTGGCCATGATAAAATGATTATGGACTTAACAATAACAGGTCCTGGTATGTTTGATCTTAAAAACTTCTTAGACTATGCCTTAGAACTAGATGTAAAAATTGAAACAAAACGTATGTTTGCGTTTCATCCAGATATAGTATTATCACCTATGGCATGGCCTAGGCATATACTAGATGAAATTGTACACGATGTTTTAGATTATGCTAGACCGTTAGTAACAGATAAACAGCAAACACTAATTAGAGAATTGGAAGGTATGCTTACAGCACCAACATTCCAAGAGCAGTTTCCGGATACAGCACAAGAACAATTTTTTAATGGTCGTGCGTATCAACACATAATTCACAATATAAGAAAAGATGGTGAAAACGGAAGATTGACTTTAGGCGATATTTACAGACAACATCCTGAACTTTGGATGTGGTTTAGTAGACCAGACCCAAAGCATAATCAACGTTAATCAGTAAATCTTAGAATAACACTGATAATAAACAGTATTAGAATTGACCAAGACCAAAAACCAAAGTCACCTGTTATAGCAAATATGCCTAATAAAATAATCCAGATTCCAAAGGCACCTAATACAAATAAAAGGATATTCCAAAGTAAACTAATGATTCCCATTAAGCACTCCAGTAAGATTCTGAACTAGCACTCATGTAATGAGGAGTATTAATTGACTCCTTAAATTTCTTGCCAGTCATTAAGTTAGTTTTTTCAACCATAGGCTCGATAGCCATGTAGTCAACATATGACATAACAACGTAATTGTCAACATCAGCACAATGAGTTCTGCCTAAGTATGGATCGGTAGCATCTCTAAATGCGTTGTACATTGGAGCCGCATACTCTTTCTCACCATTAGCAACAACTTCGGCAACCTGTGCCTTAGCCTTGTTGTAATACTTAACAGTTCTAGTAATACCAGCCTTAGCCGCACCAGCACTTTTGTACTGAGTTCTAGCATAAGACCTTTTGTTTGGCTCTCTGTGGATTGAACTGTTACTTTTATCTACTATCACAAACATAAAAACTCCTACCTTTTTATTAATTTATACATATATTATAGCAAGATCAGGGGTCAAGGTCAACCTTTTTTACCACTTTTTTTGGATTTTTTTACCAGTTATGTATGATATTTGCTATAATAAATATAGCACATACAACATTTAAACCAACGATAAACGTCCTAGCAATTGCAACAACATTATCATATTCTTCAGTTTGTTCATCTGAAAAACTACCTATTGCATATTTCCATATAGTCCATAATTTTTTCATTTGTAACCTATTTGCATATATCTAGTGTAAGCAGGAGTAACTAATTCTCCCACATAAAATGTTTGTGATAGTGGGTACTTATCTTGCATTTCGCCGGTACTATTACAAGTGTTTATATGTCCTTCAAATTCTTCTGAATCATTTGTTTGCATTACAATTAGTTGATCGCTATCTACACTATCATACCATAGTGTACTCATGTGTTCGCAACTAGTGTTTATAATCCAATTGGGTTTTACATTTATTAATTCACCACTAGTTTGAAATTCCATTTCACCACAGTCTAGTAAATCAACATCGTGTACTACACCTTTGTATTTCCATTCATCTTGAACAAATTGCCTATTAAGTTTTTCAGACTTTTCTATTGCTTCAGCATCTGTGTCGATGCCATATATGCGTTCAATTTCGATATTCTTATGTAATGGTTCTACTAATGCTCCAATCCAACTACCAAGTATTGCTACAACAGGATCACGGTGTAAAGGCAGGTCATATAGATACACATTAGATAGTTTTTCTAATAACCAACTTTTACTTGCTAATTGACCTTTACTGAAAGCATGTTGGGGATAGTAATTACCATGTTGAACTATATGTTCAAAGTAACTAGGGGTAGGTTGCCAAAAGCCTTTGTCTATATACTCTGTGACTTCCTTCCAATTATTTAATACTATGCTTTCCATTGTTCTTCTAACCAATCGTAATCGTTAATTTTATTTAACTCAGTTGGATTGTTCTTATTTGCCAAAGCGAATACTTTCCCTTCCTTAGCACCTCGCATGGCATCATCGCAGTATTGACTATTTGCTATTGGATTGAGCCAACTTTCTAAACGTTTATCGCTATCAGGGTCTTTGCTTAGTGTAAGTTTTACTGATTCTCTAAAGGCACTACGCCAAGTACTGTAAGGATCAGTGTTAAATCTAGTGACACAACTTACTTCTGGCATTGCTTTAAAACGTTTACTAAGTCCAGTAGTAAAGTCTAGTCCCCAACTAGTTGCTTCGCGTACTTGTTCTGTATTGAATAATTTAACACCACCGTATCCGTATTCTTCGCCTGTAATTGGATTGCTACTTGCCCAAACATGGACTACTTCTTCATCATACACATCTGGAATATAACTGAAATCAAAGTCTTCTGTAATGTCAGCATCAGCATCTACTACCCAAAACATTTCGCTTTTAACCATATTTGCCGCCTGTTTATGTGCGTTAAATATACCTTTAATGTCTTTGACCCAGGTAACATCAAACCGTGCTGTAAGACGCTCATATGCTGTCTGTGCCGCGGTTTCTTTGTATGATAGAAACACTATATCGTATGGTTTAGACACACATAATGCGTTTTTAACGTATTGTAGTTTACCCTTTGATGTTTTACTATACTTGATGTCATCACTGCTGTAAGACGTTTTAAATACGTCTAAGAGGGGGTTTGGCCATAGTCTAACACCGCCATACGCATGAACTTTACCTGTTTTAGGGTTTAGTTTTTGCCAAACATGTACTTTATCTGCGTTTTCTACTGCTGGTTTAAATCTACCTGTAAAGTTTACAGTATCAACATTATTATCTATAGTCCAAAAATATGCTTTATTATCATCGTCTACAAATTTATTTAATTGCTCTTTTAGTGGTATATTGCTGTCAAATGTGTATACATTCCATTCAGGTGTTTCACTAGCCTGTTTTGGCATTAATTTTAAATCGTCATAAGTGTTATTGACTATTTCTTTTTGTGTAAATGTATTATCTTTAAATAATTCAGTAGGGCAAAGTCTAACGTCTGTGTGATTACCGTACTCGTCTTGCCAAACGTGAACATTCTTTATATCCCATTGAGTTGGGTAGTAACTAAAGTCGAACGACTTTGACACTTGAACACAATAGTCTACTACCCAAAACATTTTTGTTGTTGTCTTTTCCGCACATGATTTATAAAATTCTGCTACACCATTTTTAACATCGTCTGCTGTCATTGTGTAAACAGGATATTCTTTTTGTGTACAGCAACTTTCTCTAATGTACTTTGGTCTGCCTTTTGTTTGCGGTACTTTAGGACATAAACTTACACCGCCATAATCGTATTGCTTTCCTGTAATAGGATTAAGTTTTTGCCATACATGAGTTTTACCATTATCCCAAATCTTAGGAACAAAATTAAAGTCAAAATCTTCCATCACATCTACGTCTGGATCAACTACCCAAAACCAACTAGATGTTGTATTTTTACGTCCTTGCTCTTCTGAATCAAATACAGGGAATGTAAGTTGCTCTCCGAACGGAGTTGTTTCGTGAATATTAAATCCGCTATCCTTATGATTAGCAGGTACCCAATATATACCTCCCATTTCGTCTGGATACTTATGTTCTAATTGACCTCTTACTTGATAAACGTGTACTTGATTTTTTTCATTTTCGTTTTGCCACGGTACAAAGTTAAAATCATCGTCATCTAAAATATATTCATTATCTACTAACCAGCAATCTTCTGTAATTGAATTGTATTCAGTAGGATTAGTTACTCGACGTATTGGAAATGTTTTAGCACTTATAACTAAAGGATCTTTATGAATTTTTAATTCTTCAGTACTGCTATCAGGATACCAATAAAGTCCGCCCATGCTTTCAGGGTATTTGTTTGTTAATTGGTTGTGTATATGGAATACATGAATTTTATCTGTGTCAAAAGAATCAGGTGCCCACTTTATACTTTCATCCAATCTATACGAACTATCTGCTACCCAACAACTGTGATCTTTGTTAGGATTTATAGATGGATCATCTTGATAGTATAATGGATACTCAGGTATAGCATTTAGCATTTCGGCATGTATAACAATGTCTCCGTTCCAGTCAACTGGTACCCATCTAAGACCGCCCATGCTTTCAGGATACTTATGTCTAAGTTGCTCGCCTACATGAAAAGTATGTATACAATTTTGCTGGAATAAAGGCGGTGCCCATTCTATCTTTTGTTTTAACTCGTATTCGCTATCTACAATCCAACAGTCTTGGAAAACTTCTGTGTACTCGTCGACGTTATCCACTTTTACAACCGGATAACTTCTGTCGCTAGTTGGATTAGTAGCAACATATTTAATACTGCTAGTATCGTATGCTTTAGGAACTAACTTTACACCGCCACATCTATTATCACTAATGTTAGTAATACTTTTTGGATACTTATGTTCTAATTGATTAGGTATTTTAAAAACTTGTATTAATTTTTGATCATACTTAGCAGGTACATATTTAAAAACATCATTAAGTTCGTGTTCGCTATCTACTAGCCAAAACATTTTTGTTCTACTCTTTCTAGCAGGCGATTCATAATCATTGATGTTGTCTGTATAAAAAATATCATACCTAACAGGCACTACATCTTTTTGATATTTGTGTTTTGTAAAATCAAAATCTTTATGTACAAGTCTAATACCGCCACAGCGATTATCCCATGCGTCTGTATATTCTAGTGGGTACCTTTCTTCTAAATGTCCTGGTAATTTAAATACATGAATAAATTCTCTTTCGTGTACAGCAGGAACATATAATAATTTTCCATTAAATTGAAACTCTCTGTCAACGACCCAGAACCAATCTGTTTTACTACGTTCAGCATACTCACTATAAACTTCTGCCGTGAATTCGTCATCATCAATGTAAAATACATCATAACTTTCGTCCTCTACTGGACACGCAGGATGTATTTTTGTTTCTGCTTGTTTCCAATCTTTAGGTACTAACCTGATACCGCCCATAGCCATTGGATATTTTTCTTGTAATTGGTATGGCATTTTAAATACATGTATCATTGAATCTTCAAAAGGGTTAGGTACCCAATCTAAAGTATTAGCATTTATATGATACTGAGAATCAATCAGCCAAACATAATCATCGTCAAATATATTACGTTGGGCATAGTCTTCAACGTCCTTTACATAAAATACAGGATAGGTAGCACTAGCATCTAAAAAGTTATGATACTTAGTGTCGCACTTTTTCCAATTACGCGGATATAATTTTATGCCGCCTTCTTTGTCTGGATACTTATGCTCTAGTTGACCACGTAAATGAAAACTATGTATAAAGTCTGGCTCGAAATTACTTGGTGCCCAATTAATATCCTTAGTGTCAAATTTATAGTCCGGATCTACACACCAAACGTATGTAGCAAATTCGTTTAATTCAAAATAATCACCCGGTGTACTAGTATCTAAAATGTCAAATGTTTTCTTACAAACAACATCATTCATTTCCTTAATACCTTGTGAATCTTTTTTAGGTATTAATTTGACTCCACCGTAATTATTTTTGTTCCACTTCCATACATGTTCGTAAGTGTGGTCGTATGGCTTAGGTGTGTATTCTAAAACATCAAAGTCTAGCAACTCTGTATTAGGTTCAATGAGCCAATACAGTTTTGTTTTAGATTGTATTTGGTCAGTATTGTGTATTTGTTTAGCAAAAGGATAATTATCCTTTAGACTATCATTATCACCTATATAAAAAATATCATACATTACGGTACTCTTTATGAGATTTAACTATTGACTCGACTAGATCATTAATGTGTAAAAGTTCAGCATCTATGCCGTCATACCTACGCATTAACTCTTCGCCCCATACAGGACATGTACCTATATGGTCCGGCAAAGTACCGCCACAAGTAGTACACTTACCTTGTAACTTTTTCTTAATCGTCCTTAGTATGGACTGGGACGTTGTATTTTTCTTCGAAGTCTGCGGCATCTTTCTCATCATTAACTATAGGCATGCCTTTGATATTTAAACTAGTGTTCAATACCATTGGGCAACCTGTTTTATTATAAAATTGTGTCATGAGTTCATATAACTCAGGGTGTTGTTCTTTGTTTACAGTTTGTACTCTGCTAGTACCGTCAGCATGTACTATAGCAGGAAACTCATCTGGTTTCTTACACCTAGCAACATACTGCATATATGGAGCATCACTAACACCTCCTGGCATTTCAAAATACTCATGTACATGTTCCTGTAATATAATTGGAGCAAAAGGTCTAAACTCTTGCCTACGTTTAATTTTGTTTACTTTATCTTTTATTTTATTGCCACGTGGGTCAGCACATAAAGTTCTATTGCCTAATGCTCTTGGACCAAACTCTGCTTTACCATTTGCTATACCAAATATTTCTCCAGCAAGTAAACTTTCTAATGATTTTTTAATAGGGTACGGACCTTCAATGTTATTTCCTAAGTAAGGACCTTCCCATTTTATTTTAGTACCAGATGTGTTATAAGCATGTAGAGCCGCGGCACCTAAACTACTACCAGCATCACCTGGGTTAGGCATAATGTGTATATTGCTAAACATTGAGAACAATCTGCTATTAGCAACACAATTAAGGGCAACGCCGCCCATGAATACTAAATTATCACTTTTTGTTTTCATTAAAGCATATCTGGCAAATTCAAAAATTCTTTGCTCTACTACAGCCTGAGCACTAGCGGCAATATCATAATCAAGTTTAGTATGTCCATACTCGTCTATACGTTTAAGTTTATCTCTGCCTAAATAAGACTTAGGTAAGCCTCTTTGTAAGTTTTTCTTCATTTGAATAACATTAGCAGGTTCTGTACAATTTGCGTCTGTAAAAAATTCTGTATGCATAGCATCAGCAAAATGTGGTTGACCATATGCGGCCATACCCATTAATACATATTCGTCTTCCATAGGCTTTAATCCTACGTGAGCAGTCATGGCACTATAAAATAATCCTAAACTACTAGGAAAATTTACACTATGAATTTTTTTAAGGATACCGTTTTTCCAATGCCAGATACTTGCTGTATCAAATTCTCCTATAGCATCTATAACCATAACAGCGGCATCATCAAATGTACTTGTCAATACTCCAGCGGCGGCATGTGTTTCGTGATGCCAATAAGATTTGATTGGAATACCTGCTAGTTCTGGAAAGAAGTCTTTGATCCATGCTTTCATAGAGTGTTCTCTGAGTGCGGACCAGTTACCGGCATATATATTTCTAAGTTTCTTAACAAAAGACTTTTCGTGTAATACAATTACATCTGGTTTGCCAAACTTTAAGCAGTCGGCAATCATATCGTGATTGAGAAAAGGATCGTTTTTATTTTTACTATATCTTTCAGAATGTGAAGCATACAGAATTTTGTCGTCCTCTACAACTGTAGCGGCGGCATCATGAAATTGAAAACTTAAACCTAATATTCGCATATAATTATCTGTAAATGAAAGGATCTCTTTTTCTTAATTCTTCAAGTCGTTTCTTGATGATCTTTTCTTTTTCAGATAATTTTGTTTCTTCTGATTCGTCTTCACCGTAACGACCTCGTTCTTCGTTACCGTCATGATTAAGTTCTGTGAGTTCTTTCTGTGTCTTTTTAAAGTCGTTCATAACACTATTTATCGCGTTTTAGTATATCATCAAAGAGATTATTGAATATGTTTACAGAATTTTCCACAGCAAAAAAATGATTTCTGTTGTGTTCTAACTTATCTCTAATCAAATTAATTTCTAGTTTATTTTCACAGGCCTTTTTAATTTCAGCACATACCATTTCAATCCTTTTTCCGTCATTGCCTTCGCTATCATAGTTTTCGTCAAACCAATCAGGGAAAGTTTCGAATCCTAGTTGACGCAATCTATCTAGTGCTCCTGGATGGGTAGCAAGTATAAATGGATGTCCGTACATTATAGGTTTGAAAGTTTTTTCTGTTAAAAAGCCTATGTCTGTTGGTGTGTTATTGTAATATGTTTGTTCAGTAAAGTCAACTAAATATTGTCTAAAGATTCCTTCTTGAGAAACAAGTGAAGGAGTAAATGAACTTTCATTAACAATAGTAAAGTCTGTTTTCGCATACCATTCCCAATTTACCCAACGATCTCTAAATTCATAATTTTCATGTCCTTCTGAATTAAACATATCAGAGTTCACAGCATGTTTATTATCAATTAAATCGTTCTCTACAACAATGGGCAATGTGTGTTTTAATTTTTCATATTCTTCGCGGTTTAGCGACTCACCAAATATTTCGAGATGTTTGTTTACTGTCTCTGCTGAACCAAACTCATTTACACCGTGATTGTAGAATGGTTTGCTAGGATCTAGTGAAAACCTAGCACTAACTATACCATGATCTAATAAATCATTCTGTACAAGATAATTAACAATGTACAAGCGATGGTCTTTCATATAGTTATTCAAACAAATGTATTTTAATGGCTTGTTATCTTTTTGTATTAGTTCTGGTTGATAGTTTTTGTATATTAATTTGTTACGTTCGTCATTGTCAGCACTAGATTTATTACCCTGTAGTTCGTGTAACATAAAAAATTCAATGCTAATCATATCAATGCCAAACTCTTGTTTGATTAGATTCTTTCTTGACAGTTTGCCTGGCTCCATATATGGAATATCATGTGCCGCATACAAGTACTTAACAAAGTCTGCTTTACCAAACAATGAATGTAACCAGTAAAATAATCTATGTAAACTATATGACTCTGCCTCAAAGGCATTGTCTATAACAACGTTAATGCCTTCTTGGTATGCTGTATTCCACATGTGGTAAGGTACAATGTAACTATGTAACCTATGTACGATAACAACTACATTGGTTGCTTCTTGTTTTGCTTGTCTTATTATATTGCCTATGTTTGTCACATCGTCAGGATTATTAAAATGTTCTACAGTTACGTCTTTATTAAGTAAAGATTCAAATTTATTCTCGCCATTAAAGTGTATATCATTTTGTGCGTCTAGTTGACTAATCATATATGGTTGCGACCAGTGGTCCTTGTATAACTTATCGCTTTCTGTCCAACTTTTGTATTCGTTGTAGTGTGCGTCTGGCTCAGGGTCTATTAAAGGAAATATATGCGTTGGCGCATATAAATCATTAGGATTATTAAGATAGTTATCTACTAATGCTCCTTTGTTGAATGATAATATTTTTAGTTTTTCTTTCATATGTATTTCTTTAAGAACGCATTAATATGAATCATTATTTGTTCTTTGTCGTAAAATGTCCTATAGTTATGTATAATTTTATCTAACGTATTGCTAGATATACGCGAACGGTCAAAGTTCTTTATAATTTCTAAAAACGTATTATAACGTAAATTGTGGTCTGAGTCAAGATCATAAGTGTCGTCACAATTGAACTCTTCATGAAAGTTTTCAAATTCTTGACTCGATAATGTTTTTGTTGTACCCGGCATTCCAAACGGTATAAACATATGGCCATACTGTATTGGTTTATAAACCTTCTCAGTAAGGAATACTCTCCACGGCTCATGCGTTACATCTTTAATTAGTACTTCTGGATATGAATCTATAAATGATGGCTCGTAATAAGTTTCTACTGCCAAAGAGTACACTGAGTTTTTATATATCTCGTTTGAAAAACTTCTATCATTTAGCATATCGGGTGTGTTATCTTTTAACTTCACTTCGTTAAACTCTTTTAACTCTGGAATAATTATTTGTTCTGGATACTGCTTTAACTTCTCTAGTAACTGACTCGGTGTCTTGTTATACATTTTTAATTCATTAAGCATTCTTGGTGAGTGTTGTTGCTCAAACCAAAGTTCTGCTATAACTGGTTGTACAATATGTTTTTTAGCAGGATACTGCCAACGTCTTGATACATAATTATTTTCTAACAAATTAAGATGTCTAAGATCTTCAAGCAACGCCATTCTATGAAACCTTGGTCTATTATTCAAACATAAAAAGTCTTTGGTTTTTTGCGTATTAAAATTTTCTATAATTTGATTTTCTGTTGTGGCATTGTTTATATGAGTATATGATGTTTTGTGATCTGAAGTGATAGTGTCGTCTGTAGCAACTAATACTTCGTTAACTCTAAAGTAATTGAATACATCTATATTTACACCAGTATAATTTCTAAATGCGTCTGATATATTTGTACTTTCATTCAGTGAGTCACCGCCAACTATAAATGTAAAATTTTTGCCAATTTCAAATAAGTCATTAAGTATTTTTAATACTGGATAGTAGTAAGTAAAAGTAAATGCTTCAAACGATGCGTCAATTAAAATAGGACATTCTACTTGCCCTAGTATTGATATATCCTCTTCAGTGAGAAACACTAAATCATCAGCATGAATAAACAGCAAATCAGTTCTTGCTATAAGATCAGATTCATGGATTTTTAATTGCTTAGTTATGTAGGTGTGTGGTCCGTACCCTCCTACACGCCGAACATCTAGGCTTCCAAATAAATGTGGAATATGCGGTGTGCCTCTAGCAGTATTAGTAAAATACGACACGCCTGAATTTAAATCTTCACAAAATATTTTTTCTTCAATAATAGGTGGTTCGCTACACCAGGAAGATTGTATAGTTAAGTATTCTTCTATAACAGGATTTATATCGTGTCGATCAGAAAAATCTATCCAAGCAATTCGAATATCAGACATCACATAACTCGACTAATTTAGGGAACACTTCTCTCCAATCCTGCTCTCTAATTTTATCGAGTTGGTCGTTATAGACTTTAAACTTTTCCCAACCATCTTCGTCCCAATCATCATTGTCAAACATAGACAATAAATTTCCTAGGCCGTGATGATTACCAAAGTCTTTTCTAAACTGTGAGTGTATTTGTGTTCTTGCGTCTGGATGTATAACTTTGGGACTTAAAAACTTAGGATCGTATACATAATTTAAATGTACATGTAACCCTAATTCTTTTGTTGCCCACTTGTGAAACTCTCCTAAGTAAGGATAGTTATAGGCACTTACTGTTTGGCATATACTGGTTTCAATCCAGTCCTCTGCCATAATTTGCTGTAAGTGATTTGTAACATCTTCCCAATTACTTGGGTGTCTAATATAATGGTTGCGTTCATCTAAGTCATCTATACTAGCACTAACCATTATTTTGCCAAACTGTTTCCAGATATCAAATGTTTTATCTGGTAAGTTTGTCATATTAATATTATACCATAGAGTTATATTTTTTGCTCTATCGGCCGCTATTAATTTTTCTAAATATTCCCAATGCTTTTTAATTAGTGTTGGCTCGCCGCCATTGATATATACTAATTCTAAATTGGGTGCGGAATCAAATAAGTCGTCCCAAAAATTATCTTCTTCAGGCCACTTGTATTCATCTTTGTCTATGTTACCATATTTCGTAACGAAGTCCAGGCTTGCTTCAATTTTTCTATAATCATTTCTCCACTGAGAACTACTTGCTGGATTACAAGTACGACACCTGACATTACACAAATTACCAAGACGCAACTCAACAAAGCGAAGATCCAAGTCAATGTGGCCATCTTCATCAGTAAGTTCTGTTGCTCGAACCGAGTCGAAGTGTTTAAAAACTTCGGCCTCGGACTGCCGTTTACTGGTAATACCTTTTCTTTCTTCATCATAACACCTCGTACATGCGGCTGGTTCTTCGTCATTTAACATTTGTAATCTGACTTCTTTGTAATAGTCAGAATTCATAATAGTATTTATACTATGGTTATTCAAGTCTAACCATTCTTTACCACCGTCTTCTCTATAATTTTTACTTCTACTTGCTCCATTTTTGTGATCACTTATACAGCAAAGTGTACACCCACCATGCGGGTGTGTTGCTAAATGCGTGAACGGTAATGGGCAGTATGTTTTACTCATTTTTGTTTTTCTCAAATTGTCTGTTTGCTTGACGTTGAATACTTTTTTCTATTTGCCTGTCAAACCATTTAAAAAACCACTGTCTAATCTTCCCCATGGTCTTCCCTAAAATATCTTTCTATCCAAAGTTTACAACTATAAAATGCTAAGTAAAATCCTGCTATAAAACTTGCTATTAAAAATGTAAACAACCAGTTTATAGGATCTGCTAACATCATAAACATATTAACATATACTGCGGCATCAGATTGTTCAGATGCTGTGTTGTAGTATGGATTCTCGTCACTTTCCCATTTTGCGTCGGCACTTGCCTCCCACATTTCTGCTTCTTCTTGATACTCTTCAGCAATGGTAATTAGTTCTTCCCATTCCTCACCACCGACTTCACCTGTGTATTCATATACATTTGTACAGCCATCTATTAAGCATGATTCCTTAACTTCTTCATATGTCACTCTGTAGGTTACAGTATTCACAATAAAGCCTACAACCAATGTGTAAACTATACCTGCGAGTATGTAATACCTAGTCTTCATTAAACGTTCTTTTGCCTTTTGAATAACTATCCTCAGGATCTATTTCGGCGTCAGCATTCATAAATCTCATTCGTTGTATGGCGTCCCAATTGATGCCACTACTAGGCTTCCACGTAGAACCTATTGTGCTATCTATGTCAGTCATATCAAAATCTTTTTTATTACTCATCTATTTTTCTCCATGTTTCCCTGAACAAACAAAATCTACGATTCCCATCTTTGGTCTCGTATACAAATTGCATTGCTAATAGTTGTACAACTTTACCTTCAAATTTTCCATTAAGGTTGCAAGTGTGCTCTATATAATCGCCTAGTTCCGGTGCTTTTGTTTTTGCCATACTAAGTACTTATCATATCCTCTTTTACGGTATTATACAGTTCAGGAAATGTATTTTCAAAACTTTCGTCTCTGTATATATCTCCGGCATTTACTTGAATTACAAATTTATGCCAATGTTCAATTGTACTGTCAGTACCAGCATGAGCAACTAACGGTGCTATGTCTTTATCATACTTTGTTTGTTCCCAAGCAGGCAAACCGTATTTTTCAGGATTGCTTACTTTGTCTATAATTTGTTCTTTTGCTGGTGACGGAACAACATTTGCTTCGCACCATTCTGGAAAATGTACTAGGTTATTCCAAATTAGGAATTCAGGATAAACTGTTTCAAAGTAATGATGAAACTCTCTTAGATAAAAGAAGTTCCACACACTCACAGTATGTGTTACATTAATATTTACATGATCATGTTCTGTGTGTAACTTATAAAATTTATCTAAATTTTCTACTACATTATTATTCCAACTATCTCCGTGACGCAGGTAATCAAACTTTTCTGCTACGCCATCTAAACTTATGTTGAACCCTAAGTTCTCAAAGTTGCCTACAATTTTATCTATTAGTTTGTCATTGTAGAATGTACCGTTAGTGCTGAGAGTAATCATTATATTTTTGCTTACTCCCCTATCCACTAATTTATCAATGAGTTTGCGAAACTCTTTCATATAGAAAGGCTCACCGCCCATTATTTCTAAAACTCTAACATGGGGTAACCAATCCTCTATGTCTAGCCAAAACTTAGATTGTTCTAAGTCGTGTAAATCTATCTTAGAGGGTGGTTCCCAAAATTCGATATTTCTATCAATAGATTCTTTTCTCCATTTACTGCTGTAATTTGCATTACAAGTTCTACATTTCAAATTACATGCGTT